>Ga0136643_10000623_pt1 | contig 39928 bp, 28 predicted proteins | sample TergutLab28metaG_FD_96883 | JGI IMG/M metagenome (GOLD analysis project Ga0136643, IMG submission 96883) | Labiotermes labralis P1 segment gut microbial communities from Petit-Saut dam, French Guiana - Lab288 P1 (version 3) (version 3) | ecosystem: Host-associated > Arthropoda: Insects >...
ATGGAACTAGTGATCAGGAGAGGAAGTAGGAGAACGTGAGGGGTGCAGCAAAGATTACAAACAATACAAGAGGCTGACTGTACAGGGAAATGATCTCCTGATGATGAGCTTCCCGAAAGCTCGAAACGTGTAGAGAGTGAATGACGACTACCCATGAAAATAAAAGGATAGTCCACAAGTGACATCGTGTTGGTTATTTTTAAACAGTTTCTAGATTGTTTTTCTAGCGTAGATATTGAGAAGCTGATGCAACAAAGCTAAGCTTTGCTTCTGCTGTTCTGTGCTTCATGAAGTAGGGACAAAAACAAGTGAATTGTAGATTATAGCCATTGGTTACTCGAGGACATGGCGTAAATTTTATATTGCTTCCTTGCAACGGTCAGTACTGTCCGTTTGTGTAGATGGAATGGCCTTCTTATCGATTGGCTTATTCTTCTGCTGAATAATTTGTATGTCGCTTTGTGAAAGCGTCTACCGACGGTGGCGTAGACATAGACTGGGCCGTGGAAGGCCTTACTATTTCAGGAATCAATATTCGACGTTTGTAAGGGGAGAAACTGGGTCATTTTGGGAATTACGCATTTGCCTAAGTTATCGGAATATTTTTAAACCCAGTTTAATAAGTTAAACTGTAAATTCCTAAAGTTTTGTTGCTTAATATGTTGTTTAACAGAGTTATGTTTCGTGCCTTATGAATATAACAATGAAGCTTCGGTGTTCTTTATAAAGTATTGAAATTTCTTGGAACCGTTCTGTATATCTGCTTTCCTAACTTTTCTGATTATAGTCATATGCACAAGTGAAATTATATGAGGCTTGAATATGTCTTTACTGTAGGAAAAGCATGTTCCCCATCATATAGTTCGTTGGTACGTAATTAATTTTTATTACCAACGAATTGCACAAAAAAATTCACTTCTCAACGTATATAGTAGACTATTCCAAAGTGTTTCAGCTATTTATTACAGCCGTCTGCAGGGAGCACTGCTTTACGAAGGATATATGTATATCTGTCGCATGGAATGATTACAATATCAGGTTAATACATACGTATTTTGTGTACGTTCTGGTGCTTTTATATACCGGATGTGATACATGGAGACATATGAACTAAGAATGAGGTGACAATTCTTGCCCAGAGGAGTAAACTGAGCTTTGAGGAAAGACACAGCTGCCGTGAGTTATTTTATTAAAACCGTCTTGTGTTTTGCGTGGGCGTGGAGGCCCTTTGCACCTGCCAGCTCACCGAGCAGTATGAGCAAAATCAGCACAACGGACGCCTGAGACGCGACAGCGACCAGCCCAGCGTACAATCTCCAAGCGCTGGAGTAGCACAACGCCTTCTAAGCGTGGTTTTCCATTCCGAAAACGTAGGCCTCAGACACCTACGTGGTGTCGACACCCTTTCGTCAACCCACACGGCTTTATGTAGAGTCAAACGAGCTTCCATTCGGCAGTAACAGAGTTTGTGGTATCACTTTAGTATCCGTGTGTCCCCCCATTTCAGTTCTTCAACCCAGACAAAATTTTCCGTGCTTTTTCCTCGGTTGTAAGGCAAATGCCAGAGTATAATTCGCAAAGACGGGGCACGGCCCGCACTCTTCCCAAATTGATTGTGTTGTTTTGTGTATTGTTTGTGTGTAAATGTGTACTTTAAGACCGTCACCGGGTGTCAACCCAATTGCAGTAAAAATATGTCTATATTTAGCCGGTTTTCCCACAACCTCATGTGGGCGTTTCGTAATGTGCCGCCGGACCGGTGCCGTACAGTTGTAGTTCCCAATAGACGACCGTGACAACGTAGCAGACGCACGAAGTCGTGAAGGGGCTGTAACAATATCGCTCTTTACTCATGATCCTGAAATCGCATATATTAATAGGCGCTTGAATAGTTCACATTTTTTTTACTTTGACATTTTTGTTGAATGTGAGATGATAACATGGCCACTGTCCGAAAATTTTCTCGGACTTTTCATTTGATAACTAACGAGTAACTGAAGTTAGGAGGATAGAGCATACATACAGATATGTACATTTCAGTACTCCGCAACTATGCCTAGTAGTAGTACTAATGTAGGTTGGGCACCCCACCACCGAATTTGTTGTTCTTGAAAAAGAGGCGGCTGAGCGGTAGAATTCCAGGCTCATAATTAAAAAAGATTGTAGGTTTGAATCCTACCTCCTGAACAAACGAATTTTTTTTCAAAGGAAATAGGATTTGGGCAATGAATAAATACACATTTTTTTCTATTTATAATTATATACAATTTATTAATACAATAAAAATACAATGTAGACCAACAAAACAAAAAATACAATTTTATTAATAGGTTTACATATCAAATCAAATATATAGAATATAGTACATTAAAATAAAAAATACAATTATTAATAGGCGTACAAATCAAATTATCCACACGTATAAGCATTTATTTGGTACAAGACTGGTTTTTGTACGTTAGTTCATCCCACGATGTATCGAAATCAATGGTATATGTGTTTGGAGGTGTACAGAAGCACTTTGATTGAACACACTTATCTCGCCACTCCCCCAGTTCATCTTGGAGTCTACAAAACTTGATCAATTGTCTGTCTATGCAAGCACTCGCTAAATCCATCAGTTGTGACCAAACGTTTTGGATTAGGTACACTTGGGTTTTCTCAATCGTGATGCGTGTATACCGTCCACAGTACATTGAGAGGATATGACGCGGCTCACCAAGTTCGTGTACTTCATTCTTTGATATATTATTCTTGAATGTCACCAGAATGAACCACTCTATGTCATTCAAATCCACATGGCCTGAAGAAGTTCCAATCTTCACCTGTATTTTGAAGGCCTCATTCAGGTAGATGGAGACGTACTTTGTCTCCTGCTCGTTGAAGAAGAATGTACGGCGAAGCAATCCCGTCATCTGGAAAACATTAATTATATGTTAGCTGAGTAGGACACTTTGCATGCTGCAGACTAGGAATGTAAAAGTATAGCCACTGGGCTAATGAATAGGCCGTCCGAATTGCACAAAAATGTCTGGACTTGTTGTGACATGCAAACGTGCAGCTGATGCTCGGTAGACTTATGTCGGCGAGTGGAGGGCATCCTAGCTGAGTGACATCAATAACTGTACGATCGATGAGACCGCTAATAAATTGTGTTTTGTGAGGCCGGAAGCAATAGATTGGAACGGCAGATGATGCCTCGCGATGTAGCAGTGTCCAGCTCTGAATGTAGTAGAACGCCTTCATTCCAATTACACCCGTGGTCAATAGCCTGATTCATTCTGGCGTTAAAAGATGGTACCTCCTCCCAGCTGCACGGTCGCTTAAAGACATATCATGAGACCCTGTTACTGTGGGAGTCGACAGCCGCCAACTCTTTGACCACGAGTTCACCATCTCGCCCTTCTAAGAATGTGAAGTAAATCACTAAGAGAGACATTGCAGATTGATAACCGTGAATTAATTTATCGTTATTTATATCTGCGACTTGCACGATTGCTGCTGCTCCTGCTCCAACTGGCCGCGAGAGGGACGCTTTCGAAACTCAGCGCGGAACATGCGCACTGCCCTTTTATCGTTGCTGGTATAACGAGCAGGTACAAACATGTACACGAATGACGACATGGATTATCCCCTGGCTCTGTGGAGGGCGTAGATGCAGCAGTAATGAACTCAGACATTCGAACTTAATCCCTATAGTCTGTGACGGTTGAATATACAAGAGACTGAGTGGCGTTGCAGGAATGCCATGATTTCGAACTTGTAGGGTGGCAAAGCGTACGAATTAAAATATTCGGCGTACCCAGAGTCGGAAACACAAACAGCTACCCAATGCGAACCGGGCATATAATGCTTGTCGAGGTTGATGGCAATTATTGAGGGCTTTATAAGTGTGGATGGTAAAAGAACAATTGGATAAACGCCTTGAAAATACTTTACAAGTTTAGTTAAAACTTAATTGATCTGAATGGTATTCATTTACAGTCACTTTTGTAGATTTGTCGATTTCGACGTGTCCAGGAAATTCAGCATACAAACTGCAAGTGACGGGTTCTGGTAGTGGTTTTTTGAACCGTGCCTCAATGCGCACATTTCCCTGTCGCGACAAAATTAAATGCTCGTTGTCCGCCTCTCTGTCTGGTGTTAGGTCAAAGCATGATATGTAGAAACCCTTGGTGAGCATTTCTAAGGTAATCATGTGGGCACGGTCATCGTGACGAATACACGCACTTGAAAATAGTGTTTCTTAAGCCATGGTAGCCCAAACACGAGATTTGTTAAATTATAATGATGAAAGTTGAATGGATTTGTAATTGCAGAACCAACGAATGCACTGTTTTTATCCAATGCTATAAGAATTATTTCTGTAATTGGTCCGAGGAATGCATTATCGATAGAGACATCCTGGGCCCCGGAACTCGCAGTAAAAGTTCTAATCTGACTGTGTGTAACAGGATGATGTATTTGTCTTTCATTCCCAAATATTAGCGTGAGCAAGAAAAAGATGCGGCTTCAATTCAACTTGAGTGATAAAAATATTAGAGCCTAAAATCGTGATACGCACTTTGTTATCGTCTGAAGGGGACAAAAGATAAAAGGCTTCTGGTGCACGTGTAAGCTTTATGTTCATGTCTACGCAATTAATTAGCATTTATCGGAATTTAACAAGTCAGCATGGAGCCTTCCATATAGTTCTAGAATTTTGAAGTAGCTGTGGTAATTTAATCGTCTGGCATAACCACTGTTGCCTTTGAGTTCCCCAGGCGAATCGAGGAACCAGAAACTTGAGACTAGATGCGTGCTAGACGCAGTAGAACCGTAGTTTAGAAGGTTCTCAAGGTACGCCTTTTAATGGTAGTTTGTCTCGTGAAGAGTAGTTGGCTTACCGTTTAATAAGACACTGAGAGAACTAAACATTGAATCCAACAAATCGTTGACACAACCAACTGTGTTTGGTTCAGCACTTTCTATACCCGATCCATCAGTTTTGACGCACAGAATTTAAATCTATGCAGTAATCGCTATGGTCCGAGCAATTAAATTCAAGCTGTACAGAGTTGTTTGCCGGCGTAATAGGTTTGTATGTAACGATGTGATTATTTGCGACAGATGTTTGTATGCTACGCTTGAGGAAGAGGTCTAGATCCGATTTTAAGCGCTCCATGATATCTTCTCCTCTGTGAAAATATCCTTCGCCTTCCTACGTTTGCCCTGAGACTTAGCCTTTACTGGCTTTCGCATCTTTTTCAAACCCAAGTCACACATCTTTTTAATCTTTTCCTCAAGGTTACCCTTTGCTTCACTAAAACGAATTTTTAAAACATCGCCCACGGGCTGTTCTGGTTCCTTATTAAGAATATCTGTTATTATACTGTAAGCTGTTTTAAGGCTTCTTCTCCTACAGCCTTTGCCCCTGAATACAAGAGAGGTATAACAAAACGGAAGAGCCCTCCGTAGAAGGATTCTATAACGTTACCCCTATGCACCCTGAAACTAGCCCTGTAAACAGGACTAATCTCCCCATCACAACTTCGATTTATGTAGTACCGTGTCTATGGATCCATTGTAACAGACAAACCGAGATTTATTGCGCTAAGGACATCCTTTTAAAGTGTAATAATACAAGGCACACAATATCACTATCTTCAAACAACACATTTTCACCAGTTTTCATAACTAGACGATTCGAAATGGACTCTATAAAGACTTTTCCACTGGCATGTACAATGGGTAGTCAAATGTACGGTAGCCCGTGTCCGATGGGAAGCGCAAGGAAGTAAGTAGTCGCACACAAGAATCTCCAACCATATTTAGTTTGATAATATCCGTGTAAATGTGTACGGGTTCAGGCTTATCAATGTTAAAATTGTCTTTTGTGGATAGGTTCACTGTGGAAGAACAGCAATTAGCAGCGCTCATTATTATTTCTACCAAATCATCAATTCCATTATATACACAAGCAGGGAAATAAGATACTAAATTTTCGTTAACCACAATGGAATTTTCCCCTCGACATGAATTAAAAGCCCTTTACTTTGTCCTTTATATTTGCTTACGTAGTTGCTAAATATACGGATAAACTTTTCGTTCATAGACTGTTCGAAATATTGGGGTATATTTGTGAGAAGATCAAAAACAGATTCATAGTGTTTTACAGGAAATATGATTTCCACCCAATCTAAACGAAGTGTATTGTGCAAAAAACGTTTTCTTATGTTTTAGGATATCTCGACTAGTCCGACCTCCCATCTATCACGTTCCAACTGGAATGGTGTAACCAGATTGGTTCTAAAGTCGGGTAATGTGTTTGACGGAAAATAACCTGAACTGTCTGACGGCGGTGTTACATAAAAATAATAAGTTCATTTTCTTGATATCGGAAGCGTATACCCAAGAGCCGAATGTCTCTTCGTATCCTTTCAACTTGACAATATATTGTTTAATACCGACCTTGTTACGAGAGCGCATTATTTTATCTATTTCAAATGTTTGGGGGTGAAAAGTGACCTTGACGTGCTCGTAATTCTAAAACTGGCCTTCGATGGGACGATATTGCAAGTCTGACAGGTTGGGGCACGCGCTTTATAACATTGACAACCCGAAATATCTCTGATGAAAAGCTTTGTTCTTACCCCTTGGCAAACTCTACCTTTTCATTTGTTATCCTTACAAGATTCCCCACTTGAAATTTCACACGACCTTGGGGTATTTTAGCCCAGACACCATGCATTCTTGTCAGAAAGAGTAAATGTTTGAGGAGTTTACTTTGCTTGGAGCCGTACCTATTGTGGAATTGACAGAAGTGCTGTAACCTCTTAATAGTTTATTTATGACCTCCAAGTAATGGTATGTGTTACTTTTTGTGAAATATTTATGCATCCTTGTCTTCAGAGATTTGTTAAAACTCTTGATAACGGTGCCCTTTATGTCGGGATTGAGAGTCGTGTGAACATTTACTGTCTGACGTTTCAGGTACTGTTGGACAGTTGCATTAACAAATTCAGTATCCTTGTCTGATTGTATGTTAATTGGTTTTGTATTTTGAAATAAAGATTTAAAAGCTGATGTAATAGAGTTAGCAGTCTCGTCTTTTAGAGGCACGCTCCTTGCATACCGTGAAAATTTGTCTATGACGTTTAAGATGTATTTGTACTTATCGTTGAATTTTGTGGGGGAACTTAAATCTACAAGATCAATTTCCCGGACATCATTATATTTGTTACAGTGTTAGAATTGCGAGGGAATCTTTCGCACAGATGTGTGGAAAGTGTACATGTTCTGGCCTGACAACCACTCTTCCACATCACTTTTATTACTTTTACTGACCTTTACTAACTTTGCTACTGAACAAACCCTTGCTGGATCTTAAGGATAGTAATAGACTTTACCCAGGGACGTTACTATTAATTCAACGGTTCATACTGCACTTCCTCTGTGTTTGTGAACATTTGCGAAATAAACCGTGTATATTTAAGACCTTTGTTTGCTGTGATCTTGCCTGAAGAAATATAATTCATTCTATGCGCGTTAGCCTGCAAGAGTATTTGTTTATATGCCTATCTGTCCTGATGAGTGACCACGTTTTTATCAGGTCGTAATTGGGATAGTAATTCCCACAGACCTTGTGTTACCCCTTACCTTTTACCATCCACAAACACGTTTTTATCGTTATATTTGAAACTGGAACTCCCTAGTTTAAAAGAACCGTCAGTATCATCTTAGTAAACACCAAAAGTGGGGTCATGGGATACTTTACGTGTTAATACGTTGTCAATGTACTTTGTATGCAAGGTAAAGCATCCGTTTCTGATTGAGACTCTGTTTTAAACAGAGGAATTGGATGAGTTATACGTTTCCGTTTGGCTTTAGTTGTAAAACTCGGTTTCGTACTATCAGTTTCTGTAATGGGAATCGGGTTGGGTTCCCTTTTTTATTTGTCGGTTTTCAAGTATGGATCTTGATGTAAATGATGTTGGGTCAATTTATTATGGCTATAATCGTTAATTTTTTCGTGTCTTTTTAACTGGTGATGGTGGTGGTGGTGGTGGTGGTGGTGGTGGGGGTTCCTAAGAACAATTTTCCCGCAGTTCCGAAGGAACTAGAATCATATGTTACAATGCCAATTTCAATTGTAATTATTATTATTAAACAGTGCTATTCTATCTGACAAATCACTTGGGAGGAGTGGGACTATAAACCATCTTTTAGAACTCTTTACTCTTGAAACTGATTGTAGGATCTACCAACGCTCGTAAGTGGTTCTTTTATTTTTTAGCTTGCTCTTTTCGTATTTGGCTAAATTACGATATCCATTTAGCGTATTTGTAGCACACTCGACGATAGCTTTTATGAGATTCTCTTCTGAAGACGTAAGTAACTCGCTTCTGGCTTGTGGTTTCGCGTCTGCAAGGGTGTGGAGAAAGTGAATTTGTTACTTTGGCCGGTTCATTACCCTGTATAGGTGCAAAAACCTCAATGGTTTCCCCTGGTAAAATCTTTGTTCTAAATCTTAGCTGATCGTTAATCGATTTTTTAAATCCACGAATAAATAACTATGCTACTCTTAGAAGCTTCCAGGAACGTTTTATGAAAACTGGAAATGTTTTCTGGGTAGACGTGCGAGTCAAGTGCATAATCTGGGCCTGTGTCACTCGGATTCCAAAACATATCCATATACTTGTTATTTAGAGAAATGTCACGTGACGATGGACCTTGGTGAATACGTACTGTGTAATTAGAAACACAGTAATGTTACGATGGTGCGATCCTTTGGTAAATAATTCGTTCAATTCAGCAGAATAGGCATTTATCGAAATTAATGTTATATCTAAAGGAATTCCCTATGCGCGCTGGTAGACCTCGATGTATTTGTCCTTGTCTTCCTCACTTTGAACCAAGGAAGGGTAGCCAGATGATTCTTGTTTCAATTTCAGGAATATATTATCGTACTCAGCAAAAAGATCTCCTGAATTATTGCCTGTGTCATAGCACGTTACAGAATATTCCCAAAATTCTAATACGTCCACCAAACCATAACCCTTCTCTATGGCTTTGCGGACCAAATCCACCAACCATGTCCCAATTATATACTGCTCCTCATCAGAGTGTGTACACTTGCCTTGGCTCATTTTGTCGGGACAAGACGAACACAACGGGAACTTCAGTCTAGAGTTGCTTTTATACGGAAGGATGGAATGGTACATTTTCCTGGGAGTTTGAACGATACATTCTTTAACCCCTCCCTATCCAAACAGTCAGGGGGATAGTCTGCACCCACGTACACTTTCGGGAAACCCACAAATAAATTGCCGTATTTACAAACCTAGGGGTACAGACTGATAACATCCACATAATTGTTTTCTTGCCCCTGCTTGACTAGCAGGTTTTCGTGGCATAGTTTCTACCCCGTACAATGTATCTCGAATATTTATTGGAGAATACTTTACAAATGGGTGCGAAGACGGTTCATTTTTGAGGTCAGGATTGTCAGATCGGAATAACCTTATAATCAGCGTTTTCAATTTTTTTCCAACCTCGCTTGAGTCTCCTCATACCGGCTCAGCAGAGTTCCTTCAGTGTTGCCGATGGGCTTATTTCGATTGGGCACACATCGATACCCACACCAAAAGCACACAAGGTACTCAGACTTCATTGTTCTCTGCACAGTGCTTTCGAGTTTCACATTTGTCACACCATGAAAATGAACCTCCCTTCGATTTCCAGCATGATAACATTGTTCCTCGTCAGATCGACATACGCCAGCCATTGAAGGGTCTCAACACACTGGCGGTCTCCCATTCTGTACCACGCTCTGTGATAATACCAACAGTGTCAGGTTCCAGGAACATCGTCCGGAACAGCTTGTTGAAAATGGACGATATTGTGATAGCTTGCCGAAGTGGTCCATATTGACCAAATTCAAAAACAAATTCTTTAATACACAACATGCTTGCCTCTGTACATGACATCGTCCTCAGAGTATGCCAAGAACTCTTGCTTATTGGAGAAAATGTTCTTTTTGCTATAAGTACCATTCCAAAATTAGGCTCGCTCATCGCTTGACATTAAGTCTGCCCCATAGATTCTGTGTTCAGTACAAGGGCCCACATATTCCAAATTATTGACCTATTAAACAATTGCGTGTAATATCCCTTCTTGCATGTGAGGTGAAACGATTTGGGCACGCTGTTTAGACCCTTAGGCAGAAAATGCAGAGAATCAATAAAGAGCAGATTCTTAACAATCAAGCTAGAAATTTTCGTACCGTACTTTATCAATTCGGATGTCCATCTCAGTTCCAGAAACGTTCTTAGCATCAACTGTGCGTTGTATCCACGAGAGCTATATTATATGACCAAAATTTTTCCGCGAATGGTTGGAACGCCAGAGAAATAAATGGACCTAGGGGTCTTCTGTCCAAAACATGTGGGTACGCTTACCACACTGTACATTCGGCACTCAAGTCATTCACCGCTTGACATTATGAACACATCTGCTGAGCACATATGTGTTTCGAAATAAACTCAATCGACCCGCCATGCTTTTGAAGGTCGTGTGTGCACTCCGTATCAAAGAAAATATACAGAACCAGTTTGTCAGCTTACTAGGCTTCAGTGGAGCCACATTGTAAAAATGGCCGGATTGTTGCTTTTTATTACAATACTTGCAAAGTCTCTTGAAGCATTTTTGTCTAGAATCGCCAGTTACTGTAAAACTACAATTTCGATTTACCTGTCTCCACTGACAGACTGGCTTGCCTTTCATGTTGAGGGTCAAAAGATTCTGAAAAAATTCCTCACTGCGAAAACACCTGCTGCATGTTCCGCAATATTTTCGCTGATCTTTTGTACGTGACGATGTAGCTGTACGCAAGGAGCAGGCGTTGTCACTTGTGTGTAAAGTCGTAAAATGTGTCATACGCGTTATATATGTAACTCTTTGCCATTGCAGCCTTAGGGTCCAAATCATACAGGAGTTATAATTTCATGCTCGAAAATAAATTTCCACTGAAAATGACCTTATCAAGGCTTAAATCATCATACACAATAATTCCTCGCCCCAGACCACATCACGCTTCAGATGGTCACGTCGCCGGCAACTAATGCCCATCACATTAAACCTGGACATTCTCAGTGTTCCGAATTCTTAGTTCCACCAAATCTCTATCACGCAAACATAAACTAAGTAATTAGTTAACGCGGTAATTCATTCCTTTAAATAAACCGTCGGTTCTTGATCTTCACCAGCGGGTCTAAACTTGATCAGCTAACTACGCCCGTTCTTGTTAAATTTTGGAAATGATTTTGTAGTCTCATCCAAAATAAAGAGAGTTGCTTTTCTTTTGTTCCCTACATAGTACTGTTTCTGCTAGAGGATGCTGCCTCCGTCTCAGGCTCCTCCTTGCTGTCATAGGGAATGTGAGTAGTCGGGATAGCTCTCTCTCTATTCAAGAACACTTCCTTATATTTATTATTTTTTTATTCGAAGCTATACCACTTACTGGAATGCAGTTGTTGCACATATATGTCAGCAATTGTAGCTATGGTAAGTAGGCACAATTATAATTCCTGCTGCACGTGTATATGTCGACAGTTGTAGCTGTGTTGCTGGTAGCGGTTGGTATTCGCTGCAGCTGTAACTATTACAGTATACTTTAGTTGTAGCTGTGTTGTAAGTTGGTAATCGCTGTAGCAGGTTAACGCAGGCCTCTACTCGCGGTTACTTCTAGTCACAGAAGCAATAAGCAGAATATCCCGGTCTATCTCGAACCCCCTAATTTATACTGAGTCCCCTATACATGTTACGACCTGTTTAACCATTGGTCATAAACGCACGTGTTCTCGGATGTAACTTTTTGTTTTCTAGTGGATTACTGCCTATCGCTATCTTCAAAGCGTGAGTCATAACCCTTTAGCACCGGACGTTTATTGGGAAGGGGAGAAACGTTTAGTTATATTTAAGGCCACACACACACTTGAAGCCGTGATAGTATCACTCGCGGTCTCCAGTCATGTGTTCGTACATTAATTCTTCTGTTGGGCTGGTTCATAACCCACCACCACCGCCACCTCCGTCGCTGCAACAGTTTATCAACAGAGACCTATAGCACTTAAATATGAGGAGTGAAGCAGATCGTCGTCAGATATTTGAAAAATTGCAGGTGGCCTTCATGGATAAGAATCATTTAGCAGCGGTCGGATTTTATTACAGAAACTGGAGTGATGTAGTTTGGTCTGCATTTTGTGGAGTATAATTAGGTCACTGGCAAGAAGGAGACGACCCATTCAAGGACTACCTGCCCTGGAATCGGTCTTGTAGGTTCATTAAGGGCCTCTTTGTCGGCAACATCCCTATTGGTTCGGGCGACCTGCCTGAAACAACATCTCAACAGCCTAGCCGAAGCAATGACGTGTGTGGGCCTCATTTCGAGTTCAGACACATTTTGTGTCCAGAATGAAAGAGGTACTATTATTTGTGTCTATTCTTTTGTTATGTGTGTGCGTGTTTTATAACCCCACACTAATTTTCAATGTTCTTTTACAGCTACAAGTCCTAAAATATTTTAAACACGTGTTAAGGCAACACAACTCTACCCAAAGTGACAGCCCACTGTACCTCCAATTCGCCAGAGGCAAAGCTCGAATACATTCTTTTATACGTCGCTTCCCTCCACTAAACAGTCTGCTAAGACCCTGAGCGACGCTGGGTTCTTCCATACCGGTAAGCACTTTTAACATAAGGGTGTTAATACAGGTAAAAAAGAATTCTTAAAAAAATACCAGAATATTGTAAAAGAATTGTTCTCTGTTACAGGAAACAACGATCTTATTTCGTGTTTCCACAGCGACCTGACACTTCGCGACTGGGATTAAATGGAATCTCCATGGCACCAACATGCGAAATTGGCACAAAGAATAATTTATTTAAAACATATAAAAGGGACACAATTTGCTTTAGACAAAGCTGGAAGGCTCTAAGTGCTGTTTTCTTTATTCTACAGTGAGTGTTAAATGTGGTAAATCAGTGTGTTTGTACAAGCATTAACCGGTCCCCTCCGTATTCGCAAAAATATCGGATGTTCAGGTGCCACTGACTCTGCACACTGAGGACTTGTTCAGTCTTCAGTAGGGAGTGATACTGGCTTGTCCCTAAACAGGTCTGCCAAATAGTTAAGGAAACAACGACAGGTAGCGTTCCTTTGCTGTTCTTATCCTCCCGGCCGCCTAAGGCAATGTTTTCTCTCCAGCGCTAAAGAAATCTTTACTACCGCCCGGTAAGGAGCATCACATGCCTTGGTCCCTGCCTGTCTCGCTAGCATCCGGACTGCAAATGCCTCAGTTAAAGTTGCTATTCAACTGCCTGTGTCTTTTCTTGCGTGTCTCGTCAATGTTAACTTGTTTTCAGTCGCGTAATTTTTGTTTTGTTTTTACACTGTATACTTTTCTCTAGTAAGCAAACAGGTAACGTGGCTCGGGATTCCTGCTAGCTGTCCCTCGCTTGCAGTCGCGAACTATGCCCGATGGCAAGGCTAGCTACCTGTTCATCCGGTCTCGCTCTGTAATGTGCTAAGCGCCTGTATGTCTAGCTCGATCTATTCCTCCTGTCCTGCTTTCATAACAAGCACTCGCAATCGTTTTTGTATTTCAGTTTCTGTAGTCCGTAACCTCAGCAAATTCATTTTATATTGTCTTTGTATACAAATGCATTTCGCGTAAGCCGTACAAACTCAGTTTCAAGTAGTCTTTAAGCAAATAATCGTACGCAGTGTTTTCATAGGCGCGTAAATTGCATTATCGCGTACTTAAATTATCACAGTGTGTTTTAATGTAATTGTACGCTAAAACAAACCTGTTATAATTTTAAATCTACTATATTATTAGTAACAAGAAATTATACACAGTGTTATATTCTGTTTTTATAATCGCGTAAATTATTTCACCGCACGTTTCAATGTAATTATACGCTAAAAACTAACTTGCTATGCGATGTTAACCGGTACAAAATTATTAGTAGTAAATAATTATACGCAGTGCTTTGTGTAGCGGTTTTATTTGCGCGTAAATTGTATTAGCGCGTACTTAATGTAATTGTGTGTGAATAATTTAGGTAAATTTACATATTGCCCCTCAGCAAACTAGCTATAACTTGCTAAGGCGTGCAAAATTATCAGTAGTAAATTATTATACGCTGTGTTATTATATAATGTTTTATTAGCGCGTAATTGTTTTAGCGCGTGTTTTAATGTAATTGTGTGTTATTAAATTGAGTTTATTTGCATTCTACCCCAAAACAAACTCATAAAAAACGTAGTAATAATTACATGTGTTGAAACTTTTTACGCAAAAATATCGTGTGTTAAGCTTACGCATTTAGAAACAACAGTATTTCGTACGCTGTCTGCTTGCGTCCCTCTGTCTGGTAGTTCGTCTCAGGCTTTCAATGCCGTCTCGTACCTACCTATCTACCTACCTGAAAACAAATCTTGTCTAGGCTAAGTGCACCGCTACATTCTATTTTGAAAACGTAAACTCATACACCCGTTCTACAAACATTGTCCCATACTTCCTAGCTAATTTAACTGTATTACAACAATTGTATTAATAAATAACCAATAATTTTGTGTATATTTTAATAGTAAATTTTGTCTTTATTTATTTATTATCCTTATTACTATAACATGTATATAGCTAGGGTGGGATCGCCGTAAGCTATCCGAGGGTGGAAAAATCCTTTTCCTTACCTCAAAAAGAGTTTGAAATTTAGCAATAATAAGTTTTAAAATGGCGGACTTGAAAGTTAAGTTATAATTTAAAAATTGCGCGCGTCCGCCATATTGAAAGGTGACACCCAACCAAGATGGCGGCCGAATAGTTGTAAGGCAGTCTGGGAGCCAAAACAAAAGGTTTGAGGCAGCAAGCTGTCTGGGAGAAAAGTAATTTGCATAATAATTAGATCAATTGCATATCAATCAAGATCTGTGGTAAATAATTAATTTGCATATCGGTCAAGGCCGGTTGAATATCAATTAGATAATTTGTATATTAATTAGGGGCCATTAACCTACTCCCGGGTATCAAAGGGTTAGTCACGTGATCCGTGACTTCATAGGGGCGGTGGTGGGGTTGCCCAACCTACATTATTACTACTCTTAGTGTTCTGTAGAACTGAACAGTTGGAAGATTGGCGACGGCGCGAAGTGTTGTGTTTATATTCGCCAAAATAACATAGAAGGAATATGTCCTCAAGCGATAAATTAGAAGATTTGGGATTCCCATAATAGTATACGTGTTTCAGTGTTCTGACTTGCGACGATATATCAGTGGCTGAGTGTTTCCTGACTTTTAAAAACGGAGAGTGTTGTTTTCGCCTTCAGAACCATACAATATTTCTCTTAGAGCGCTTGATCCTGAAGCTGAAGGCATTAGGATACTTCAAACAGTTTGAAACCATGTCCCACAAAACTCAGCTTGACATCCTGGAAAACTGGAATCCTTACGATTATTAGTAAGTCCTTCACAAATATGAAATAAAATAATGTTAATAAAACTAAGACAAATGCAATGCTTTGATTGTGTTTGGTATGGAAGTGGGATTGAGAGTTCTGCTTGTAACAGTGTGTTCCCCCTTTAAAGACGAAACGTAATCTCTTTTACTTATAAAGAGATAGGTCATACCTCGCAGTAAACACACCGTCTCAGTTACAAAAAACCGAACAATTTAAGCTGTAGAGGGAAATAATCGCTGTTTGTTCTGAGATCCACACAAAAAACATACATACACACACTGTGTGGACAGAACGTACAATTCGTGAATGTTAAATCTTTGGATACATATAGTCCATATGGTAAACACTTGGCTTTAAAGGGACAAATGTAGCAAAATTTTCATGCAGAATTCACCCGCCTTCCTGCACCTCCAATTCAATTTGGCAGGATATTCAACGTACAATAATAGCTGGATTAATCTTAGCACTGGGGCAGAAAGAGTAGATTCATGCTTTGCCAGCTATATACAATGTGAACACACCCTTAGCTCAAGTCGAATGAATTCGTTTGAAAGATGCATATCGCCTTGAAAGCAGACAAAAACAAAGGCAGTGGTTTAGGTCAGCGGTTCAGCACGCCTTGTGCTCGGATTGTAGGAGTTTCGGAACATGTGGCACTTCTTTTGTTTTACACCTTGACATCGGCAGGGGCAAGAGACGCATTTCTTGTCCATAGCATGCGGGATACTTTCAACAAGAATCCATAACTTAGATAATACAAATGTTTTACCAAGGCTGTCATGGCTTTCGGAATGTCTTAGAATTTCACACGCCAAAACATAATTTCAGTTGGTATATAAAGCAAGAGTTACACTGAAACTGTGTACAAAGAAATCAGTAGCACCGGCTTTTTATAATAGATTTTACTGGTTCAGATCTGAAAAATACGGTCCCCATATCCACATACCTTTCCTTCGACATCTCTGGACTTCGTGGGTGTACAGTAGAATGACGTAACACCTCACACTAGTTCAAACATTCGATATTCCGCAGAAGTACTATAAAAGTGGTTCGGTAGAGTGCCGTTGCTACATTACAGCATCCGTGTAAGGATAATAAGGTTGGGTTGGCGTGCTGTTTATGTTTTATGGTAAATGTAAGTTGAATGTGTTAAATGGATTCAACCCATGGTGTTTCTGAAATGATAAAGAGAGAGACAGACTGTCAGAAACATCTGATCCCACCTCCACGCTTCTTCGTCTTGGGAATTCTTTAAATCAGTACTCTCCACATACGTTCTTTGTGTAGTGGGCATGTAATTTCTTTAGCAATATTTCAGACATGTGTTATCTTTTCACAGATTTGTAGTACAACTTAATAGCACGAAGTTTATTTTAATAAAATGTTGAACGGAACGGCAGAAGACACGGAGTGCTGCGCTGATTCGTTTCTCTTCATCACGTTAATAAAAGCGCATTGATTTAGTGTTGCTGACGTAAGGAACTGTTTGTTTTTCTTATTACAGTTTTTACTTCGGTTCAGCATCAATAGGGTAGATTCGGGCTAAAGGGAATACTGCGAAAATATAATTCTTCGGGGAATAATGAACAATGGCAGCTTTACTGGTGGCGTTGTGATTTGTGCTGTCAGCTGCAGCGTTTGTCTGGAGCGCAGGGAGTCTGTTGAATAAAGAATGTCACTTTGGCAGAATGATGTGTGTGTATTGTTTTTGTGAACTTTGCGTTTTGAGGTAAGGTGTTCAGGTTGTTGTAATTCTTACAGCTTAACCCTAGAGTTGAAGCAGATCTGCTGTACTGAAGTGCAGTCACTTTAGTTTTATTACAGTCAGAATGCGGTCGGACAATCTTTAGGTCCAATGCTGCCAATAATAGCCCACAGCCCACAGCCCACAGCCCATCGCTTATTTTCAGTAACACCATTTCAACCACGTTTGTTCCGTCTACATAGGTTTTGGTTTCCACCTTTTATCTCTTCGACCCCCGTTTCTTTTGCAGGTCCGATTGTCACCAGCCCTTTTATACACAGGCTGACTCGCATAAGACGAGCCAGACTTCAAGATGTTATTGCTTAAGACATTTTGAGCAAGAGAGGAATGCTGTATTAGCATATACCCCATTATCAACCGTTTTCGTGTTTCAAGATACAGTACATTTTCATTCCTTATGAAATAACTTTACGCTACTCCCTCGTAATTCTCTTTGAGATGCACAGAATTGCGCGTACAGAATGGTGGAAGTCATTTTGAACCGCAAACAGGGTAACATAACTAAAAGTTAATATTCTTTGATACTGTCTAATCACTACTGTATTTTTCTTCTGTTGTGTATAACATAACTAAATAAACTAATGTAATTGATTCTGTAACAATTTAAAAAATTCGACAAATTTACTTTATGATGTTCGACCTGTAGTTTTCCTTTGTTTTGTGGTGTTATCGGACCCATGTACAGTAGGTTAATGGATGTCTTTCTCTTGTCATGTTATCTGACGCATAACTTTTTTATTATTTGGAAAGCGTGATAGAATATATGCATTGAAAATGTTTCAGTTACAGCCGTGTTACCACCATGCACGTACGTTAAAATGATCATAACAATTTAATTGTTGATAAACGGGCATAGCAGTTCTTGTGGGGAACATGCTGTGTGGGCGTGTACATCAGGAGCTTTATCATCCCGTTGTGGTACTTGCAACAAAGAAGGAATGACCTGTAAATACAGTCAAACACGACGATGTATTTGTAAACTGTTTGTTTTTGGCGGTATTTAAATTCTTCTTTGACGTATTTGAGTGAATAAATCGGATACGTTCATCCGTTTTTAGGAATCTACAACTTTTCATCCAATAAATTATCTCAGTAGGTGTGAAACTGCTGATTATATGTGTGTGTGTGTGCCCATCAGAAGCATATCTCTCGTGACAGTCGGAAAAGCTGTTGCAATGGAATTATTAAAGTCGCCTTCCCGTGTGTGTAATAACAGCTGTAGGCCTGTTTTAGTACAGTTTGTGACAAATTCTTTAACGCGTCGTCTGAATACTTCATTGCCGAAGCACTCTGACGGTGAATGCAGCGCTTAGGATTTTGTGCTTTCTGGATTTTGTTTACCATCTGTTTTCCTGGAAAGAACTCACAGATTCGGAAGTTGGACCTCGGTGGCTACCTCCCAACGACTTCACCTGAGGATCCATCCTCAGGAGAAGTCTTCAAAGCGCTATATTCTTTTCGCAGTGCTGAGGGGTGAAGGAGGTCTATAAACCCAACAATACCAGCCCAAGTTACCTGTATTTACCCTTACCTACTTCATTCCAATTCTTGTTAGACTGTTTGTCGAACTGCTCACTGTGTAACACCTTGTCACTGTATTCAGTCCCCTGTGCATTAATTTCTACAGTTTAATATATTTGCGTATGTCAATCCCTCACTCACATCCAACAACTTTTGACATAGCAGTTCCATTCTCCACTTCACTGTCTCCGGATAACTCAACCGTAAATATTAACATGTTCAGTACACAAACATAAAAAACTACTATGTATATGTGTATCAGCTTTCCGTTGGTCCACCGGTTAGGGGGAAGTCGCATATTATGGAGAGGCTTATTTCATACCAGGAGGTGCTGCGCTCTGTGCTTAAGAATGTAAATCATTAAACAGATGAGGTTGTTAATTGCATTCACATTACAAACGGTCAGTTGCCCAAGATTTCTGTACTGAGTGGGTGTCTTTTTTTTTTTTTTGGTGCGGTGTGAAATTTTTGCTTATCGATAATCTGTGACTCATGAGCAGTTAAATGTAAGCTATTTTTCTGAATTAGTTTAGTGCTCAGTTCTCTGTTAAGTGTAATCTTAAACCCTTGCTTTTTTCATAGGTACAAATTTGGGTCCTTCTGTTTTATTCAGCCATTTTCTCGAGCACCTGTTTTCGCCTGTTATGGGGAGGTCTGAAAAGTCTAATATGGGGCTCCCCATGTTAGGAAGTCAGTACGTTGTGAATTATTCCTCCCGAGTTGTGTAGATGACTCGAAGGAGAAAATTGGACCCCGAAAGGGTGAAGGCGGCTATTGAGGCTACGTAGAACAAGGAAATGGGCAGCTACAGAGCGTCCAGTGTTTTCAACTTACCACAAACAACAGTACAGAGTTACGTTAAAGACCGACAAGATAGCTCAAGTGAAGCAATAAAACAAAACTGTGTAGGAAACAGGTTCTTTTTGTGAAGGAGAAAATGATCTGACTGAGCACTGTGTTTTGGTGGAAAGAAAGACTTGACAATGGCAGACGTTATGTGTCTCGCTTACCAACTTGCTGTAAGAAACGGAATTAAAAACCAATTTTCACGATAAATTAAAAGACTGGAAGGAAGTGGTTGGAAAACTTCCTACTTCGTCATCAAGAAATTTCAGTTAAAATACCTTAAGATCTTCGCTCTCAAGAGCTAAGGGTTTGACTCCTGAATCAGCAGCTCACTTTTTTTTAAATCTACGAACCCGCTGTGTACACCATTCAGCATAATCCTGTAAGAAACTAAAATTGCGACGAAACCGGCATCACTATTGTACAGCATAAACACACGAAAATATTAGGATTGAAAGGCAAGCGTCAGATATCTTCTGTTCAGTCCGCAGAACGGGGATCTCTTGTGACAGTCGTCAACTGTATGAGTCCAACCGGACACTTCATTTCTCCGTTACTGGTATTTCCAAGAACATATATGAAACGAGAACTGATAAATGGCACACTGCCTGGATCAACCCTCGCGTGACATCCCTCGGGTTGGATACAGAGCGAGATTTTTACCCAGTGGTTTCTTAATTTCATCAGACATACAAAGCCACAAAAGAAGATCCTATTATCTAGTTACCGGACGGGCACTATTCACACACAAGGAACCTGGAATTTTAGCTCGAGAGAACCATGTTGAAATCATTAGCCTCCCACCTCACAATTGTCACAAAATGTACCTTTGGATAAAGCTTTCGTGGAGACCCTGAAAATGTTCTACTCCCAAGAAATTGAGATATAGCTCCGTTCAAATCTAGGACGGGCGAGTCGTCACCGCCTACCAAATTGGCGAACAATTCGGCAATGCGTACACGTACAAGCGAGCTGCAACAGGCAAGATAGTGGCTAATTTCTTTCGGGCGACAGGCCTCTTTCCTTGTGACAAGAACATCTTCAGGCCACACCATTTTCCTGTAGCCCCAGAGGAAAAAGAATTTGCTCCTGTGAACCATCCTGCTTTGGTGAAGACCAGCGATCAGCCATAATTCAGTTCTGCTAAATGTTCGCCGTTCACTTCTGCTGAGGCTTTCCGTGCATCAGATATCAGCGCTGTGCCAAGCTTGAACCTACAGCCAAATTCTCGTGGTGGTACAGTAAAAAAATAACGAGTTCATCTTATAGAAATTTTGTTGGAGCAACGCACAAAAGAAAATCAAACAGGCTACTAAACCCAAAACCAATTGGCTTGCGTCGAATGCTCTTCTTGGTCCTTCAAAAAGACGGAAGAGTGTGGTTTGCCGGGATCCAACTCCGTCGGACAGTCCTTCAGATTCGGACTCTGACCTAATTTCCTTTCGCTGACGATTCGACAGAAGAAGAGGAAAAAGATTCTGACTGTGTGCTCTGTACTGGTCGTTTCTCTGAAGACCACAATGTAGAAGAGTGGATACGATGTGCGAAATGTTTCATAGGGGCACACACATTTTGGGTTGGTATGGAGGAAGATTTTGATTGTGAGCATTGTCAGAGGTGAATACTGTTTTATTCTTCCTTCGTATTTGTAATTTTTTAAATTCTGTAACTTTTCTTTGTGCTTTCTGGGTAAATTATTCACCTCCCAAATTAGAAATACGTGTGTACCTAATTAGGGGATATGAAGCTTCGAAGGAAACGAATTTTGTACACGTTTTTCTTTCTATAATTTACGATGTTTATGTAGCAACTGTCTCTACAAACATAAAATAAAGTTATGTTTGTGTTTGAAAAGTTTCATAACTTTTACCTAAGTTTAATAGCAGTTTTTAAAAAACCTCCCCATAATAGGCGACTTTCCCTTCCTGGTTTGCAGTCGCCATAGTTACCCGTTTACTGCGGCGTCAGAAGTTAAATCCTTTGTTTCGTCACCCTTTTCACTTCCCTTACCCACTTTACTTCAGGTCATTATTCTCTTAGACAATCTATTGTTCTCCTTGCGTACTACATGTCCATACCATTTAAACATATTATTTTCCTTTCTGTCTAAAACTGTTTGTGTTACCTCCATTTTTTCCTCTAATTACTTCGTAATCTGTAAGTCCCTGTAGCTCTTTTCCAAAACCGTTTTCTGTCCTTAAAAGTTTGTCCTTTAACTTGTAATCCAATGTTTGGGTTTCCCATCTGTAACTTACAGCACATTCACTGTACAAAATATTAGTTTCTTTGTGTTTACCGAAATGTATTTACTCCAAAGTAGGTTATTTGATGCCCATCTTTTTTTTCCTGGCTAGCTGAGTTCTGTTTAATACTTATTCGTTGCATTTCTCACCATTCGTGAAGATGGATTCTAAGTACTCAAATAATATACTGCGCTTAATCTCAATCTTATGTTCGAGCTTTGTTTTCTGTATGTCGCATCCTACATTTAAATACTTTGTCTTAAGATTATTTAAAGTTTATATGTAAATAAACGTAATCTACTCCACTTCTGATTACCCTTAATTCCAAATACTATTCTCAGCCAGTTCCTTCTTGTTTCCTGCCTGCTGCAGCGACTCTTCACTTTCTGACAAGACTTCAGCCTCATCATAGACATACGACGTGTGCTCTTGTCCCATTACACTGTGTGTCGTGGTCCGGTCCATGTCACGTGTACTGCCTGGTACAAGAAACATGATTTACTGTTGGTATTTGACAGCACCATTATGCCCAATTGAGCTGCAGCTCAACTGTATCCATTTACACATGAAGTAGTATTAATCATCTGGTAGCAGCAGGATGTCTGAGTTGCAGCTAATTAACTTCCTCTGGTACCAGGTACAGAAAGACCGACGTCGCTGATATCAATATTATGGTCATTTAACACGACCCTTCCGCTTCACCTACTTTACCTTTCCACGACTATTGACACTATTGACGAAGGGCCACCTTAACTTTAATGTCCGATTTTATTTTACGTGTTCTGTGTCACCGTCACCGCAGCTCTGTTGTCGTCGTCGTCTCGACTGGTGCGATCCTAACACCAAATTTCGCAAGCAAAAAGACCCTAATCAAATTTTATCTTGTTCATATCCGTGCACTAATATCACTATTTCACATTTAAAACCGACCAATGCACACATTTATTGTTAACACTATTTTATTAACACTGTGTCACTTCAACATATTTCAGCCCTCAAAGGGCCATCTTCAGGCAGTGCGACAGATACATTCCGACAGCAAGGTCCACAACTTGAGTTACCAGATACGAAATTCAGCTTAGTGAACACTACAGCAGCTGCGACGGCTATCAAATTGAAATAAATTTTGGTTTAAAGCTATATTTGCTAATTCATTCCTTCATTCATTCATTCATTCATCCGTTTATCCGTTTATTCATTGTCTTTTTTTTTTCCATTTGAAGTGTTTGTATTATTGGTTGATTTCTCCATTATGCCGTCACTTCTGTCAGGGACTTAAGTAAACGTGTTTGAAATGTCAAACGAACACGTGATAATGTTAAATGTAATGTTTTTTTTTGTATTTCACTCAGTGTGTGTAGCTAATTCTTCACAATACAGACACGTGATGATGGCTTCATTTATTTTTGCTGAAGGACAAGCGAGTCGTTGTTGGGTTTGCTGCGGAGTTACACAGGTTGTTTGACGACCGAATACGCAGGCTGGCAGGATGTATTCCTGTTGTTGCCAGTGCCTTAAAGTGAGATACACCGGCCTTATATTGTGCAATTACCATAACTCTTCTTAATGTGTTACATTATTGCATTGCTTTACGGCTGTTTTTAATAACTTCTGATAGCAGTATGTTCCTTGCATTGTATTATTTTTTAGCGTAGAGAATTACACTGTTCCTTTCCTTTGCTTTTAAAATCTATGAGGTTTTATTTTTATCCGTTGCGGTAATTACTGAACTCTATCTATGTTTCTTATTTCCTTTCCAATAAAAGTTTAATCTTATCTCGCTTTTTGCATTTTATATATCTGTTTTGATTAAAATCTCTATTCTTTTGGAGCAGCAGATCATATGTATTCTGTATTTTTTTATTAGCCAGTATGATGGCGGTTTCTGCTGGGAAGACTGCTTGTAAAATCGACAAATGTGTTAGTAATTTTGTTACGTAACCGGTCATAGGTACAACGTTGAACATACAGATCATAGGACTATCTTTCACAGCCGGACTGCTGGCCGTAGAGCGGCTGACATCATTGCCGCATAGCGGAAGACTATGCCGCATATGCTGAGGTGAGGTGTCAGGCTGTGACGCTTTCTCTTTATGCGATATAGTTAAATAACAATCACCAGATCGAATCCCGCGAAATGTATGTAGCCCTTCTGTTTGTGTTCCGGGCATCCTGCAGAATTTTCGTTGTTTTTCTCATTTCATATCTGCCAGAAAAGAGTCTGAAATCGGGCCATGATGGGTTCCTTGAAAATCATTTGTAAATTGCCATGCGATAATCATCCTGTCACTTGTCGCTGTGTAGTGTTTCTTATTGACGTCATAGGTGAAATACAAATGGGTACCAGAGTGCCTGTAGCACCTAAGTATCCAGTATCTGGACACTGTCGACAGATCTGTCCATTCTTGAATTTGTAAATTAAAATTTCAGCTGTTCGTTTATGCCAGTTAAATGGCGGATGTTTGGTGAATGAAGTGACAGTTTTATGAAAAGGTGCCGATGAATGTTGTTAGATGTCCGTGACCAGCAGGCTAGTGGTGCCATGTTTGGCTTGTTCAATCCTCGCTGATCAGCTACTGTATTAAGAGCGATCAGAGGTGCAGTGTGCTGTGAAGAGATGCGAGATTCTTAGAAAGATGTCAGTTGTAAGAGCCATGTGCTGTTACGTACCTGATATGGAATTTGAGGTTATCCTAGCGGTGCATATTGAGACTGCGCTACCGTGCTCTTTAGTAGACACGTACCAGTTTAGCTGAGGAAATGTCGCTTATAGCCTTCTGTACCGACTGGGAAAAGTAGTACAGGGACCATCACCGGGTATTCTCTATGGGCAAAACAACTCTATTTAGGGCCGCGGGTTTCCTTGTGGTCTCGATCCAGTTTCTCCCTTCCGGACACCAAGCACTCTCTTACCCCGTTCGGTTCACTCTTCTACCCTGAATATTCAGGCAGCAGTATTCTACGGAACATGGCCGCCTGTCTACCAAACTACATGTCACAAAATATGAGAAAAACGTAAAAATAATTGCAGGAGCATATTGAAAATGTTAATGTTGTGTGAAGTTATAAATTAAAGTCCTAGTACTTTCATGGATCACATCTTAAAATTATTAAACATCTGTTTTAATAATATGGTTATAATAATAATAATAATAATAATAATTATTATTATTATTATGAATGGTAACTGAGCAAGTATATTCAGACTGTAACGCTTTATGCTGTATTCGGAAGGCGTCTGGTTCGAATGTCAACCACGAAAGGATGTTCCTGGTTTTCCCCATTCTGTCCAGGCATGTGCCGGGTTAGTGTTGTAAATTAGGACATGCCGACCCCTTTCTGTATTTCTCCAGATCGAAACTTGTTAATCAACACGTCTAACCAGAAATATACTACAGCATACTCAGTCCAAACACAACTGTTTCGGATAAAGTATAGCCATAATCAGGTTGATCGCAAAAATAAAGTAACATTTTATTTTTTACTTTTATATTCTCACTCAACCTGATGATGGCTATATATTATCCGAAACATGTAGCTGGTTATATTTAATAAATAGGCGCTTTATTTTGACTGAATGTATTATATTTCTGGTTTTATTGTGAACACCGCATGAATGAATCAACTTTAGAATCACTTTATCATTTGACGATAAGAATTCGGTGTGGTGACACTGTTGTTGAATGAAGAATAAAATTAAATAAAACAGCAGCGCGAAATTTGCTGCCACCCTGCTTTATGATAAACAAGTTACAATCCTGTCTGTGAATGTGGGATTAAGGGGTGTATTTGTACCAAACAGGAAAGCGCCGTTCCGTGTAAAGGTTTGGCCGAATAAGCCTGAAGTGTACACGGTCAGAGCATATATAAAAGGTGTTTCTTGTGTCTGAATAAGGACTACTCTTTGAAGGCGTATAGGAAACTGGTTGTGTAGCGCCACGCATTCTTCACTTCTGGTGCACGACACAGCCACTTACGTGCTGGGATAGGATTTACGGTGTCCACTGAAAAGGATGCTGTATGGGAAAGAGAAAATATAAGTTGTTTTAACACATTAATATTAATCTGGTTGGAGTCTAAATATTCAGTCCGTACCGCGCAGTAAACACAATGTCCGTCTCGGTTATAAAAACCAGTCAGTTAATACTGTATAGGGAAATAATTGCTGTTTGTTCTGAGATTCATGCGAAGCACGTAAATATGTGTGGGCAGAACTTAGAACGTTTTGTTGTTAAACCTGGTGGTACATATCGTAACCCCTGACCTTGAAAATGCCGTTATAAAAAATAACTGTGAATGGCAGTGGTGTTGCTGCAATACTGTACGTTCCCTTCGAATCTACTGAATGAGCCTAGTGCCACTGATAAAGGCATGTACGTGCAACACACATTTAAACGCGCTGCAGCCTTGTAGCTACATATAAATTGACGGGTCTTTCCTGCACAATTTGTCATAACGATACGGGTTTCCATGTCGGGAACTTCGCATCTTCGAAACGGCCTTCTTTATGTTATATGGATCTTTATATGAAGTTCCGCACAGGATCTTAATTATTAAAGCTAATTTTTATGGTTAGTTGGTACGAAGCTGTTTATTAAATGGGCCATGGACTGCTGGTGTATTTGCAAGAAAGGCAGATCGGGAAATGGATGATGAGACAGTCGATATCAGGTAATTGTTTAAAGACGGTATGAAGTAAAAAGTAAGTTTATGTAAGAAATCGATTCTGTTATTTCCATACGTGTTCTGTGTATTTTATTGCGTTAATTCCTTACAAAAATGAGTGGCGAATTGAAAGTGCCGGAAGCTAGGGAATTTGCAAAACACCTTGTTCCTTTATATTTGCCAGATTTGTAGCAAATAAACGTAGTTAATCGCTTGAGACGAGTCAATGTTGTATATATATTAGTATATCCGAAATGATATACAGTTTGTATTTAAGGGAATGCGGAATTACACTTTAATTCATTTAGTGTACGTTGCCATATTGGATATTTTCCACTGTCTGAGGTACATTTGTTGAAATGTTTTCCGAAGTTGTTTCTGCCCTCCCTTGTGACTGCGTACGGTAAAAAGTAATGAAAACAGTAGGTTATGGCAGAATAATAACAAGCAACATAAAGAGCAAAAAAGGTAAATACAGCCTTGCCTGCACCAGGGAGATCTGTAGGAATAGTATATACGAAGTCTGACATTAAATTAATGAGCCTGGTTCCAAAAAAAGTATTTTATTTATTCATCAGCTACAATCAACTACAAGGTGACACAAAATTTTTCATCCCCAATTCTTCAGTCAGTAACAAATGAACGGGTTCCCGGTTCATGTTCATTTTATTAGTAATCATTTGGACTTAATCTTCGATCGGATCGAACAAGTTCTCTTTCCCATGCTGTGCTGTCACCTGTCCGTGCTGTTGAGGGTCGTCCGCTGCGCTGCTCATCTTCAACAAGTTTTCCGCCTTCAGAAAACATTTTGTGTCAGCGGAAGGCTTGTGTTCTGGACATTGCATCATCTCCAAAGGCCTGCTGAAGTTTATATGTGTTTTGGTGGCATTGTCGCCGATTTTAACACAAAAAAGATATACCGCTACGCGATGTTCCATGCTTTTATTTCCACGACAGGATTCACAAACGCATCCTTACACGTCAAGCACCTACTCCACACTGTGGCATTGCAAAGCCATGCCACTGCAAGTAGGGATGGAGGAAGGACCAATGTCAAAGGTTGTCTGTGTTAGCAGGTTACAGTATTGACAGTACAGCTAGGAAAAAATTAATCTCAGTACTTTATTGTTCGACCCCGTACCTAGGTATTCTCATTCTTAGTCTCTGCGTAGTTGGAGATGAGGGTGGACATCAATTCTGTACCGCTTTACACCAGCAAAAGAATACCTCTATTAGTTTAAGAGAAGGCTGGGTGGGCTCCGGTGCCGGCCTGAACTGTTTGGTGAATAGGAAAATCTGTTTACACTTACCGGGATTCGAACCCCGGATTTTCCAGCCCTTAGCCTTGTCACATAATCGACTGAGCTCTCCCGGCTCCTTGACAACAAACGTAGGTCGTCGAAACTTAAAAAGTAATAGTAATTGTGATATTAAAACCACTTTTAAATATAAGCTGTTAAGTAAAAGTCAATAAAAAGAGCAATTCGTCAGTGTAATGTTAAGAAGTTAGCTGATAAAGGGAGCAGAACCAACACTTGAGACATCCGTATGTACAACACGCAATATACCGAAACAATGAATGAAGCAGTGCGTTTCTCATATTGCTGTCCAGAGCTCTGTAGCTATTACGGGAAATACCGGCGATTGAAGGGTTCCTGTGCGAGAAGTTGTCGTGCTCGGTGCGGCGTAGTATGATGAGGCATCCTATCGCAAAATGTCTTGTGGCACGTCATGTTAGGAATTTACATTTCGAAATAAACGTAACTTAACTGCCTTTACGCTCGGCTTAGATGGAGACAGTGTTTTTCTAAGAAACGTGGACGAATTTTCGCCTCAGTGCTCAGCGACGTGTCTTAGATTACGAGAGTGTTATTTCGTCACTTTGAGAATTTAAAATCTCGCATTTTAGACAAACTTGATTGAATATTGAATATTATCTCACGATACTGATTTAACTTCAAATGTTATATCAGACAGCGAGCCGCGAAGATAATCTGACGAGTGAGTGGATAAGGATTCAGAAGGTTGGTCTGAGATGTTTACAGATGATAATCTTCCTTTATTCTAGACAGAGTAGGCCTACATAAAATAATGTAAAACGTCAAAATAAATAAGTAGGCTAAATATAATTAATAGGTTTATCAAGTTCTGTCCAACATTACCGCATGTTTGTTATTGCTAAATATGTTGAATCATTCGTATTTTTTTACTTCAATTTAGGCTTTCGAGGTTCACACATACTGTGCCACAAAAATCATGGGACGTGCAATAAATATGACCTAAAACCAATTTGTTTGCTTCTACACATTCTCCACTAACCTGTCATCCATGTTTTAGTAATCTAGTCTACTATTGCAGGATCACGTTGAGAATCACCTATTAGGGCCGAAATGTATAGGTGCAAATAAATTTGATTTCATCGTTATTTTTTTTTGTATTGTGTTGGTGTTGATCTCCGGACTATGTTACAGGGCGGATTCAGGTGTTCTTGGTTGTAACGTTTAATAGCACGGTTGTTTATTCCTGACGTTTCGAAAGAACATATCGCCTTCATCTTCAGGTATTGAAGAGTCCAAAATTCCTGTGGAAATCGACAACTCTCATAGCGTAACATGCGAGAAGACTTATTTTTCAACATCAGCACCGAGGAAAACGCAAATCCCGAAAATCAGTTGGTTTCAGGCTGTGTGTGTGTGTGTGTCTCAGTTTACAGACACTGTCGTAGAGTAATGGATGTTGAGCCTCAGCGTATTAAGTACGTGGGCTGGCACTCTGGTGTCATTACTAGGTAACTAAAGGCTTTAATTATTGTTGAGCAGTAAGTCGCGAACCTCATGTCGATAGGGAATCATACAGGCATAGAAGTGTAACTGCTAAATAACTAAGGCTCATTGCGAACTGCAATGCAGTATGGTCAAATTGTAGAACGGTTAAAACACAACTCCTCAAATCCCAGCCTTTTTTTTGTACCACTCTGTTTAATATCACAACATTCTATCTTATTGATTTTTTTAGTATTTCAGAAAAAAAGCGGTTATTTCTTTATACAGCATTCATTGGTTGGTTTTTATAACCGAGACAGAGTGCCTTTACTGCGAGGTACAACCTGAATCATTCAATAGAATTCAGGGTAATCGTAGTTCCCCGTGAGATATATAGAGGGCGAGTGGCCAGAGCGTTTGAAACGTGTCACTTTGACGTCACCACGGGGCATGCATGCTGAAATAAATAACAGAGATCGCTTGATCGCAATATTGTTTTGGCACATAGAGAAATATTCATAACTTCTGGGATTGAAATGGTTAAAATATAAAGTCTGCAGTACCATAAACCCTTAGATTTTATTTTATGTTATTCATATTGTGCATGTTCCTAAAATCAATATACACCATCAACAAACGCTGTCCATGATACACCATGTGTGACAAACATCACCTGCTACACGTTTCGGCACCGAGGTGCCACCCTCATGGTTTATCATAACAAAAGTATATATGCCAATATACCAATATTTTCCGTTCGTCCGTATAAGAATGATTAAAATCTTAAAATACTAAAATACACAAAATTGATAAATTAAAGTGCTCTAATGTATATTAAAATGTATACAACATTAAGCCGCTATAGTTGCCATTTCTTAATTGCTTTTTTGTATGTGGAGGATGTATATAAACATTGGTCTCGATTCCATACGAACAGAAAATACCTTTCAGATACAATAATAAAACAAAACCCATCTAATTACTACATGCCGCACTCACACGGAATTACTTTCGAATTCAAAACAGTTTTTATAAACCTAACAAAGTTATCGTGATGATTTCTTTTATATCAGGATTAGTAGCCGGAATATTCCTAAAATATTGTGAACATCTCATATTTAAGTACATGTCGAAAGTTACAATATTATATTCTATATTAGGTGTTGTTAAAACATTTTGATAATTTTTGTTTGTCACAAGATAACGGCAGAAGAAATACGAAATTATATGGATCATGTTCTTGAACACTTTGACTTCAAATTAATGTGAAACGGAAATGGTAGAGTAAGTTTTTTTCAATCTGTCGGACACTATAAATAAAGATAAATTGACAGTTAATGTATTTCGGAAGACTATAGCGACCGCTACTACTGTTCACTGTAATTCAAATCACTCTGTAGCACAGAAGCTAGCCTCATATAAATTCCTTGTAAACATGAAGCATCAGCTACCTCTTTCCGAAGAAAATTAGAAACAAGAAATAAATTCCATATATCAAATCGCCCGGAATAACAGCTATACATTTCAATAATAATAACAATAATAATAATATTGAATAATAAAATACAAACAAAAAACAAAATATGATACCGGAGAGCACCACAACAATATACTGGAGTGATATTTGAATAAAATAGTTCCTTAATAAAAAATACCACCAACATATTTAAAAATACTAGTTTACGTACTGCATTCCGTTCACCAAATACGCTATATAATTTACTAATAACATCACCCCCCCCCAAAAAAAAAAATGCAAATAAAAATTTGACCATTGGCATTTTCAGTCTAAAATTTAACTTACTGACAAAATACATGTTGGCCAGACTGGTAGAAATCTTATAAAAAGGTTTTTAGAACACCAAATTATTTAAAGACCACCCAAAATCTGGGTACGCATTGCACATTTAAAAAATAAGCTCGAATGCGGCCCAACACAAGCAACCGTACATCTAAAGAAAACATGTTATATAAGTTAGCTTATGAATTGCCGTGAAAAACAGTTTATGTGCAAAAATATTTACTTCAAAGATCCTTGATGGACGAAAAGAACACTGTTGAAATAAATCCCTTCTTTACTGTCGTCTATGACTGAAGCACTCAATGCGCCAGAGCACTGTTACTATACTTCCTTTAAAGCAACAACGTAGAACACGCATTTAGTACACTACACCGTCTGGTATACGCTTCACACGGCATGTATGCTATGCAACTAGATATACACATGCCATACAATATAATTAATTTTCGGTGAATTATATTCAAACACATACATGTTGTGTTACCTAAAACAACGCTAATATATTTATAATATGAAATCTTTTCAGATCATATGGAATCGAGACTGATGTTTGTATTCATCTTCCACATATATAAATACAACTGAGAACTAGCAACTAGCGGCTTATTGTTACTTATTTTAATATTAAATATAATACTCTAATTTATGGTCGTCGATTTTATGTATTTTAAAATTTTAAGATTTTAATCTTTTCTATAGGTGAAACAGAACATAGATTGGCGTGGTGGCTTATGAACCTTTCTTATAATGACTTCCTGACGAGGGTACTTCGGTGCCGAAACGTGTAGGAGTTAATGTTTGTAATAAGTGGTGTATTACGGAGTACATTTGTTGGATGATACGTATAATGATTGTTAGTCCTGTATGTGTCAGGAACTGAAATATCACGGTTTGCACAAAGTGTTTCAGCATTACAGAGTCAGAATTTCAATCACAGGGAGAGCTGCACTTCTTCTTGTCAGTTGGTAACGACTTGTTTCCAGCTAGAATTTTTCCTCGCTTGTGATTTCTCCTTTCCCGGAACACGGAGTCATAAGTGAAGCGCGCGGGATCGTCAAGGGAAGTATTCTAATACTGATGCTATTGCTTCCCCTTTACCCTACCTGCCAGCAGCAGGGTGAAGTGGGATGTTTTCCTAGTCAAAGTAACAAATCAAGCACTCAAACACACTTGTTTTCGAAACATGAGTTAGTGTAAAAATTGCTATAGCAGTTTATAATTTTTCCATTGCGACTATTTATTAGTTCGTTCACTTTGTGGTTTCTGAAGCCCATTATGACGCTACGAGTTCCTTAGAACATTAGTTTATTTGGTATTTGTAATGGGGTGGCTTCTTTGGTTCCCATATCTGATCTACAATTCATTCTACTTATCTCATGTTTGTAAACAAAGCTTTCCCCCTGACGGAAAGAGATTTTAGAATACCTAGGCGTAGATGGAATGATTTTCAGCTGGATATTACAGAAGCAGGTTTGGAGGTCGTGAACGTGATTATGTTGTGCAGGACGCGAACAAATGAACGGTTCTTATGTGAACGGTTATTCGCTAGCCTCTTACCGCGAAAACCGGGTTCACTCGCAGGCTATGTGGTATGTGGGACTTCTGGCAGGCACAGTGGCAGGGCGAAAGGATTTTCTCATAGTACTTCAGCTTTCCCCTGTCAGTATCATTCCACTAGTGATCCAGACTGATTAATTGTTTATTAATTATTTACATGTCACCGATGATATATAATTACTGCAACTGAGAGGGGCGGTAAATAACATACAATTTTATTGGGTGGTTGCAAGGGTGATTGGCTATAACTTTTGCCACCCTTTTTGTAATCGACACGTTACCCTCTCCTAGTCACTTGGAAGCACGCCTGAACCTAACACGGTCATCCTGACGATGGAGGAGTTACATTTTTTCAAAATACCAGAAAGAAACTAATTACCCTATACGGTGCAGTAACCCAGACGGCTATCACGTGACCCTTAATTCTGATTTGAATCAACTTACGAGACTTGCGATATGCTATCAGACTGTAGGAGACAATAAGTGGTTGGTCGAGTTCGGAATGGGGCCAGTGGCTATGATGAGTGCCGGGTCCTGTTGCTCCAGGGAAATTGATTCGTGTCTGCTCCATTGGGAGGGACGAGGGGATGAATTGGGGTGTGAGAGCTGTCTAGTCTGTTCTATCCTCTGTTCTTGCGTCGTCAATATGTCGCTTCATGACGGCAGTCACTCAGGCGAACGTCGTCCCCAACCGTTCTCACCGAACATGCAAAATTGAAGTCAGTTGTTCACTTTCTTGGCACAAAAAGGGGGTGAGTTTGCTTGATCTCCTGGCACACAGATTGTTATATAGCGTACGTCGGTATGATCTAATGTCACTCCGAATATTATATAACGTAAATAGATATGATTGACTGTCACACCGAATTTTATATAGCGAACATCTTCATGATCTACTCTCACTCCCAAAGTTATATAGAGTACATGGACGTGATCTGCTCTCACACCGAATATTTTACAGCGTTCATCGGTATGATTTACTGTCACACTGAATATTATATAGCGTCCATTGGTGTGATCTACTCACAACGAATGGTATGTCGTCATTTAGAATCTGGAAAATCTTCTCCGCCAAGTCGGTTCATAATCTCTTGCCCTGTCGTTTGGTATTGTAATATTTTGCCCTTAAGGGTTTCGTTTGAACACCGGTTGCAGCCTGGCATTGTTCTCTTCCAAGCTTATGGCCTACTGTGCGTGATTTCAGGCTTCCGCCTACCGTTTATATACAGCCAGATTTTCGACAGCTTTCAAAGGGCCCTTTTGCGGCACTCTTGCCTTTCAGTGGAATGTGTACTTTCTTTGTGGGTCAAATATACTTTTTTGGTTAAATTATTAAATTTCACAAAGGAAGTTAGCAAAGTGACGTTTCTATATAAGACACTCCGGGGAACTGCGCGTGATGTTAAATGTAACTGGGAACAGAAATGAAGAATTAAAAATGAGGGCCGTTAATAAGCATTTTGACATCTCGTGCATTGTCACTGTGTAGCGGGGCTTTCCTTTTGAGCACCTAGACGCACTAAAAGGAGCGGGTCAACCTAATTATTGAAAACTCTAAATTTACCTGCTGCTGCTGTGTGGGTAATGTAATTGATCTCGTTGTCTACAGGACCAAGGTGCCTGCCTAATATAAGGTATTTAGTGAATTTCCGCAGTTTTGCTAGTCCTATACGAAGATAGTAATAAAATTACGCCACTAATCCTTTCGTAAACGTACTTTCCCATTTATCAGTTGTTAATTATCCAACCTCTCAGCGCCATGTTTTCTGAGCTGCTAAAAAAGACAGGAAAGGCATGGTAAGGACGTGCGGAAATACAACAACGAAGAAAGAAGATGGCACAGTAAATTTCGTTACGAGGATATTTGTATATCTGTTACATTATGTATGCTGAGACGTACAAGCTTATGCAGATATGGTAAAGGCTTACGAAATGTTATTTGGAAGACGTAAAACAACTGCATACTTGTTGTTACGAGAAAGTGATAAATTTGATTTTATTAAGGAGATTGATGTGACATTCTAGGCTAGATTAAACTGAGGCATGAATAACTGACAGAAGGTTTAATGAAGTACCAGAATATCTTGATTTGTCGAGTAACTCGGAGTTATTTTAAAGACCCTGCACCCTTCTATTAGATATTTCTAGTCATATTAAACGATTCTTCGTTTAAATTAAGCACTTAACATAAAGAGACAACCTGTCATTTTCCACATCACATTAGCTAGCCCGACAATTTTTTACGGTACGTGGGTATGCCTATGATGAAGCTAACATCAGCTGCTTATAAAGGAACATGAGATTGACAACAGATTATTCGTGCAAATACGAAGGCATCATGTTGCTTAAGTGAACAAGAAGGCCTAAACGTCATTTACCAAACTTCTGGCCCGGAAGTAAGCAATTCGCCATGCAGGCATATTTTCTTGTCGGATATTTGGACCTTTGAACCAGAAAGGCACTACATTTCCTTCCTAACGTCTGGAATGGATAACCGACTGACTTGGCGTCATGTACCTGGGGAGCGGATTGCAAAACGTGCAGAGAGACAGGCTTCAAAAACTGAGAAGAAAAAACACGAGAGAGGCCTTGGGATTGGTTATGCTTGACGGTGTAACCGTAACGATTGAGTGTACTTGCGGAGACTTCAAGAAGGCAGAAGGACAATTTGTGATGAGGTTAGCACAGTGTTGTTGATAAAGATGCAGTCATATGTGATGACGCCGTGTGGATTGGTAATTAGCTACTGGCCTGTCCGAGGATTTTTCTGCCTCCGTCTTCAAAGTCGTGTTCTAGCGCTAAGCCGAAGTTGAAGACAGCAGGATTCTTCGAAATGTCCCCTAACTAATTGCCAGTCAACATGATGCCACGGAAGGATGCTAACTCCCAGAAAACAATTATTTTTTTTAATTATATAAAGCAGTTACTACAGATCAATATGAATTACATTAATTTCGCTATGCAAACATGTTGGCTGGCCCAGTAAGAGGCTCAGGTGCCAACTAGATACATGAATTTGATATGCACCTCACACAGACCTGTGACGTATTGGTGCCAGAGTGCCCTAGATCTCTGTATTCGACTCGATGTGACTGGAATCGCTTCTTTCAACGTTGTGCGCTTGTCACAGGAGCAGGGCACAAAATGTATGGCAGTTTTCGGGTTAGTCGAATTGGATTTCTATGCTCCCAGTTGTGAAAGTTTCGGGTTCCTGAAAGTCATCGTCATTATTGCTTCCCCAATTTGTCTCTCTCCGTCCTCACCTCATTTGGGAAAAAGATGACTACTTGCAGTGGAGGGGTTCTGCATTGCACTGCCTTGTTTTTATGCGCCCGAATGAAGATATTGCTATGCGGTAACGTGCTTGATCCATCGAAGTACCATAAGCAATATTTCAGGCTTTAGTTTCTAACTCACAGTAAACACACGGCGTCTCTATTACAAAGACCAGTAGGCTTATGGAATGTAGGGACTTATTCTTTATTCATTCTGTGAATCATTCGAAACCCCGTCTGGCAACATGCCGAGCTTCTGCCACTGTGGCAGGCAGTACATTACCACTGCGCAAATGTACGGTTTTCACAGCTGTGTTGTTGGTCTTGCCGAATATACCTGAAGAAGGAGATAACAGGCACAGTTATGTCACAGTTACCCGCTATATGATTTCACGACGTTACGTAGTTATGTCTGGGATGGCTGGCTGAATGAATGGTTGGATGATCAAGGGGGGCAAAGTTTGCAGATTGTTACACATTTGTGAATAATTGGTTTCAAAGCTATAATTTATTCAGAGTTTCATTTCGATGAAGCCACTGTTCTTCTTAACTGAATAACTTATATTTCGATACGTAATTCGGTCTTGAAATAAAATGGTAATTAATTTTGGCACATTGTGATTAGACTGACAGCTTAATTTTCCGATAAGTTTAGCAAACATTCCTGAAGAATAACTAATCAAGAAACCTTTATACGGAGCTAAATTATTAAAGACGTAGGGAAAACGAGGCGCTCAGCATATCTTCTCATATTTTATTAACCATTCCAGGAACATGAACTACAATTTGCGAAGAACGTGTTCACGTGATTTTAAAGCCGATGAACTTATTTCAGGAAAGATTTGGACGAAATTGAGTACAGCCTCTTCTGATTCGTGCACTGCTACAACATTCCATTGTGAACATATCTATAAATTTAAGTATTTTGGATTTTATTTTGTTACTTCTGTATGTGTCGACTAAGCGTCCAGAAGTTGAAATAACAATTGAAGAGTGATTACATTACACTTATTGCTCTGAAAGTTTGCTGAATTTTGTCGCTGTGCGAGAGGAACAACCTTTCGACGAAGAGACAGAAGAAGAAGAAGGAGGAGGAGGAGGAGGAGGAGGAGAAGAAGAAGAAGAAGAAGAAGAAGGAAAAGAAGATGAACGAGAAGAAGAAGGAGGAGGAGGAGGAGAAGAAGAAGAAGAAGAAGAAGAAGGAAAAGAAGAAGAAGAAGGAGAAGAAGAAGAAGAGGAGGATGAGGAGGGGAGAGTGGGTAAGGGGTAGTAAAGCATACTGCAAATAAATACTATACGTCAGTCAATAACACAACTTTTATTTTATATACAAGGGTATATATATCAGGACGACATGTTTCGACCTAGTCGGTCATCCTCAGGCCCTTCAAGAAAACATATTCAAGAGTTGTTCAGTTTATCCGCATTGTGGGATCCCAAATGCACACAAGTTTCAGTTACAAAAGCAAAGTGTATAGGTTATATAAATTGACCTTGTTATATGGAGGGTTTAACTTACTCTTATCTGATACGGTAGTGTACTAAAATCACTGTATAAAAGGTATATAAAAACTTTTGTTATTTTAGTTTTAAAAATTCTTCAAGCAATGTAGTATGCTAATCAGATAGTACATTAAAAACCAACTGTCTATAAAAGACCGCCTTACTTTATAGTTTTCAAACTGTGAACTTTATGGGGCCTGTTTATTATTTGTCGATGATGGGAGGAGCTGACAATCTTCCTCTATGATGGCGTGGAGATAAGAAGAAAATTCACGCCACGTGAGGTATTAATATTTGATGGTAATGTCGCGTGTTCTTGTAGCCTAGTTGGCTAATGTAGAACTCTGTAACAATGAACGTGGGTCCAGTAAATTAACTGATTGACGGAATGTTTTGAATGGAAGGATAGTTTATTTCTTCTCTTTACTTACTTTTTATTGTGGTTGGGTTGAGTTGGTTATCCTGTATTCTGGTGAGAAGGTTGTTGTTTCCAGACGTTGTGTTGATTTTCTTCGTAGACCTTGGAGATAAAGGTGAATGACCTGATGTAGGTTGCTTGACGGTTTGTAACACTGTGAACCGGAGTGATGATCTTATGCAACTGAAGTTGGTTGTCGTCAGTCTTGGATTTAGTCGTTTGGTAGCCCTCTGTAGTGGTCATAGTGAACTATGGTATCGAATATACTGTTTTGTTTTATTGTAACTTTATCGTTCATTTGGTTATTCAGTTTTGTTTCACGAAAGATGTAATATTCCTCCAAGGTGTCCATCATTTTCCCTTTACTGGTTTTATATAGAATTTCCATAATATCTTCCATCCGTCCGATGCTGTGTCCATTGTCTATTAGGTGTTGGGAAAATCTAAATTTTCCGTTTTTTTATTTCCAATCGTGGAGGTGTTCTCGGAAGCGTATCTTGAAGGGTCTTCCTTTTTGACCTATATACTTCATATTACATGTTGGACAGGTTATTTGATATATCCCGCATTTTTGGTATTTGCACTTGGATTGTTGAGGCTTAGTTGCTAGGAGTTTTCCGATAGTATTGTTGGTAGAGTATGCAAATTTATGTTGTTGTTCTTGAATACTTTTGTGACGGCTCGTGTTTCTTTACCTGTATGAGTGAACTTTGCCCATCGCGTTTTGTTCGTAACTTGCTTCGGTTTTTATTGTTGAGGAATAGCTTTCCCATAACTTATTGTTATAGCCGTTGTTTATCAGGATCTGTTGTATTGTGTTGTTCTCTTTTTGCCATTTTTCAGGTGTTAGTTGGTAGGAATTCATTCTGTTGTAGAGATAGCGAATTGCAGACTTCTTATGTTGCTTTGGACGGCAGGAATCAGACGGAATTATAGCGTCTGTATACGTCGGTTTTCTATAGATGTCTATTGATAATTTGTTAGGTTCTCTGGTAATTGTTGTGTCTAAGAAATTGATTTTGCCTTCTGTTTCTTTTTCGGCGGTAAACTTAAGTTTAGATGAGATGTGGTTAAAGTAGTCTAGGAGGGAAACAATGTCGGTTTTATCTTCGTCGTAAACAATAGAATATTATCGACGTTTCGAAAATACCCTTTGACATTGTGGTGGACACCGCGAGCTAGCCTACCCACGTAGCCAGGATAGTTTATTGCCCACACGCCACCTCCTTATAAACACTGAGACAGATTCGCGAGTGAAGTGGCTAGTGGAAAATTTCAGTCAGTGAGTGTGACGCGGAGTGAGTGTAGCAAGCAAGCGGCCGTCAATATACAGTGTGCACGGGAGAAGTGGTGCTTACGTGTGTGTATTGTGTGTCGGGAATTACATACCAACCACAAACACAGCAGAAACCACAACATAATGGTATGTCATTCAGTATTTCATAAATGAAAAACTATATTATAATATGGAGGTGAAATACAAAATTCTTGACTCGAAAATAAACAAATTAACCCTTAGCCAAAACCGACATCATAACAACAGAATCCAGTTCTACCCTAGGGTGGCAAATAACACTAACTTTGCTTATAAAAAAAAACCTGTCCGTTGATGGTGCGTGTGGAAATAGCTGCAGTTTATTATGAAAATTATAGAAAACTGGTACACATCGTGGTAAAATGCTGTTTCTTAAGGTCACAGCTGCTGGACTTGAACTGGGCAGTCAACAGGCTCGAAATCGCCCGCATTTCGTTTATGTTGACAAAGCTGATCACGATTTGTATCCGTCCCAGATGAATTTCATCCAGCAATTTTGTCAAGATTGTGTCTGACAAGTTCCTTATAAGGAATGGTGTGATACAAGGAGACGCTGTATCACCAATTCTTTTTAACTTTGCTTTAGAGTACGCCATTAGGAGGGTTCATGTAAACCAGGATGGCTTGAAACTAAATGGTACGCATCAGTTTCTGGCTTATGCCGATGATGTTAATATACTGGGAGGAGGTATACATACTTTAAAGGAAAACGCAAAAGCGTTAGTAGCTGCTACTGGGGAGATTGGACTGGA
>Ga0136643_10000627_pt1 | contig 39734 bp, 29 predicted proteins | sample TergutLab28metaG_FD_96883 | JGI IMG/M metagenome (GOLD analysis project Ga0136643, IMG submission 96883) | Labiotermes labralis P1 segment gut microbial communities from Petit-Saut dam, French Guiana - Lab288 P1 (version 3) (version 3) | ecosystem: Host-associated > Arthropoda: Insects >...
GAAAGGGGCTCCCATGGAGAGAGATGCCCGTATCCGGAGACTTTTTTACATATCTTCCAGGGTCCCCAGTGAAGGAGCTCCACCCTGAGGCCCCCTCCACAGAGCCTCTTCAGAGAGAGATGCTTCATCCACAGAGCCCCCTTCATCCATCTCTCAAAGCCCCTGTAGATGAGCCCTCCTCCAGGTTCCCCAAATGGGGCCCCTATGGAAAGAGATGCCCATCTCCAGAGCCTTTTCTACATATCCATCAGGGTCCCCAGCAAGGGAGCCCTCCCTCAAGGTTCCTTTCACAGAAAGAGACACTCCTCCTCCAGAGCCCCTTTCAACCATATCTCAAAGTCCCTGGTAGATGAGCCCACTCCAGGTTCCCCAACTAAACCCCATAAAGAGGGATGCCCATCCCCAGAGCCTTCCTTTCATAACCTTCAGGGCCCCTAGCAAAGGAGCCCCCCCCTCCAGGTTCCCCTAACAGAGCTCCCATAGAGAGAGAGATGCCCCATTTCCAGACCCCCCTTACAACTATCAGAGTTCCCAGTGAATGGACCCCCATGGGGTGATGTCCGTCCCCTGAGCCCTCCTCCCCATATCTTTCTGGATCCCCAGAAAGAAGCCCCCCAACAGAGCTCCCACAGAGAGAGATGCTCCCTTTCAACAGCCCTCCAACTACCTCTTAAAATACCCAGTCAACAGACACCACAGCTTCCCCAACGGGCCCCTGCGGCGAGAGGTGCCCATCTCCAGAATTTTCTTTTATGCCTTTCCCTGAAAGTCTCCGGTAAATGAGCCCCCCCCTCCACATTCCCCATCAGGGTTGCTGTGGAGAGAGAAACTTCATCTCCAGAACCAATGGTTTATTCATTCATTTATATGGGGTCCCCAATAAACAGCCCTCCCACGAAAAAACGGGGAAAAACATTTGGTCACCGCCCACAGAGCCCCACGTGGACAGAAGGCCTACATACAATGGGGTGCAGCCTGGTTCTCCAAGGGGATCGTTTTAAGATACTGCTATCACTACCCCAGTGCCATGCAGCCTTCAGCATGATACCTTCCACCTTGGCTTGGGTAGACCAGAGCCCCGTTAGCCAGCCTGTGTCGTTGCAACCTTCAAAAGGGTATGCCCTCCACAACTGTTACCGCCTCCCACGTGACCCAGGGTAAAAATATATGATATTGGAAAGGAAAAACAGCTTAAAGAAAAATAAAATAGGACATTTGGAAATAAAAAATTACAAATTTGGAAGAGTGTAAAATTTTAAATATTTAGGAGTTATACTTAATGAAGATAACAATAACCAAATAGATTTGCAAGAAAGAATTAAAAATGTTAACAAAATATATTTTATGCTACCGAATTTTTTTAAAAATAAAAACAACAAAGAAACTAAATTAAGATTAAAGAACACAATAATAGACAAAACATTAACATACACATCAGAAACTTGGACACTAACAAAGAGAGTTAGAAAGCAATTGAACATTTTTTTTAAAGGAAAGTTTATAGGAGAATTTTAGGCCCAGTATATGACAATAAAAAATAAAAGTGGAGGATATTAACCAATAAAGAAATTTACGCAAGTGTTAACAAACCTACTCTAATAGAGACAATAAGGTTAAATAGATTACGTTGGTTTGAGCATGTACAGAAAATGGAAGAAAATGGAATTCCCAAAAGAGTATTATACATGAATTTGGGAACAACAAGATTCAGAGTTAGACCAAGAAATAGATGGCAAGATGAGGTGAGAGAGGATGGAAGAATAGTTGGTGGAGAAGGGTGGCAGGAAAAAGTTCATTACAGAGAGGAATGGAAGAAGCTCCTAAGAACAGCAAAGAATCGTCGCATTCTGCACATGCCAATGGGTATAAATCGCTAGTGCCAAAAGTTACTTCTCAACAACTAAAATATTACAACATATATGTTGTGGAGAGTATGAAGATTGTGTTTACATATTCATTTTGTATGCCAAGCAAATGTTCTTGTCTTTTTGTTGATTTGTGCAGTACAGGTAAGCATGAGAAGAGGACGAAACAAATTCAATAAAACAGGTAATGCGAGAATTCCATGATGAAGAAAATATGAATGCATCTTTTCAGTAAAACCATACCACTAGAGCTTTCATTTCACTCTTCACATACCCACTTCAAATTGCTAATAATGAAATAAAACATCAAACACACTCCTGAGTAATAAGCCAAGGAACTGAGCAATATTGATGACTGTACTGAATAACCCAAGAAGTCATGCTATAACCATTACTCTTTACTGAGATGATGCTGACATATGATCAACATTATATCAAAATATGGTACCAGTATTGATTTAAAACTTTATCAGCTCAAGATATGTGAAATTTGGGATTCTTACAGTGTTGTTTCTGAAGATATGCCATTCATGGATGAGCAACAATTCTTAGAGATTTAAAAAAATGTTTCGTTGACCACACACTCCAATCAGTCTTCTTTCATAACCATACTTCTGATTGTTCGCAGTGCACAGAACATTATTCTATTTTAAGTCTGTGTAATTTTACCAGAATAAAATCGTCAAATATTATAACTTATGTTACAATAAAATATTTTGTAAGTTTATGCCTGCAAGCATGAACTTGTACAAGGTTCACTAAATTAACACATTGCCGTCGAGCTGGTCTTTTAATTAAATACCCCCTGGTGACCGGACATTTTAAATGCTTTTAATGTTCATTCCCATAACATTTTGCAGGCTTATCGTTCTAAATTAAGGTTCTAGAGTGTTCTGTCTGCTTGTAACTTGAGATCCAAATATCCTGCATGTAGCTGACGATGACCTTGAAGCAATCAGTGTGTCAGATCAGCTCGAAAACGAGCGTGTTGGACGTCGTGTAAGAAAACACAGAAATGCGGGGCCTGTCAACAACGCATGGGTGAGCAATCACGCATTTCTGCATGAGCCGATGGCAGTGTGTTAAGAGGAAACTCTAAATATGGCTGATAGTTGTTATGAATGTAATTCCATGCTTCATCATAATACGTTTCATACATACTCAGTTCATTTCAACTGAGACAAGTTTATACTGCACAGAAAAAGAGGTGGTAGAATATATGTTTATAATGAATGTTAGGTTGAAATGGAATGGGGAGGGATATTGCTGTCCTATAAATGTAGCTTTTTCTTGAACATATGTTTCACAAGATATCACAAACAGACCATTCAAAAACAATGACAATAATGCACAATCATCTGATAAGAAAGGAAACTGAAAGCAACCAATTACAAATATTGAACATCATTTAAGGTAGTATCACATTGTAGTATAACATATGGCCCAGTGCACCACTGCAAATAACTTGTATAAATATATTAAACCAACAGTGCAACAGAATTTTCCAATGTAACGTGCTGAAGTCTGTTGTAGCAAAAATAGTTTATTCTCCAATTAAAATAAGTGCCTGCTAGAGCAAAGGGCCACAAAATACAATTCATCACTTAGTGAATTATATAAAGGCATGTAAGTTAAATACAGCTCACAATGAAATTAGTGTGTGTGTGTGTAGGTAGAACTGTTGGTGCAGTGCTTATGCCATGGCCAATGAACATATTCTTTTACAACTCACTGTCAAAATATGTGATGAATTCATTTGACAAAACAGGGCACCAACAGTGGTACAAAAGAAACTGTTTTCAGAGTTAACACCAGTGCTCTGGTAAGAAAAAAATTGCAATAAAATATGGCAAGGTTGCAAGCAGTGATTCAACAGTAAGTATACAACCCAAAAAATATGTTCACTTATATGCATTTATGAGTAGCTAAAATCTGTAGAATATTCAAATGCATAGATTTCAGTTCATGCGGGTGAACTGCTTCTTGCAGAATAGTAGATTAAAATGTGCAAGAATAAGGAACATTTCAAACTCTTAAGTATAACTGGATAATTGTTATATGTATCTCTACTTACGCAGTCACACATCATACTAATCACATACTGCTGAAGGCATGTAATGTTTGGGATGCTGAACAGTATGAAGGCAGACATTTGGCACACAGCTGGTTCTGAACGGTCACAATCAATGTATATAGTGGGTGCAAGTAAGAAACCCAGCTAATTTGTGAAAACTTTTGAAATGGAAAGTAGTACTGGAATCGTAGGTGAGACTGTGTTTTTCAGTACAGGAAGGTCTTGTTTTACACAATTTCTTTTTGTGTGATTTTACTTTAATGTGACTTGAAAATTTACAACACTTCGGAATTTGTGTGATAATTTTCATTTCAACGTGATTTAGCATATACGATCTATGGCCACACTTATCTTCTGCAGCAGGCTAGCAGAAAGTGATATCAATGTCACACCATTATCACGTGTATGAGTTGATTAAGTTGGTGACATAATCATGTGGCTCTTTTAGTTTCCTTTTCAACAGCAATGGCTATTGTTACAAACATGAGTAAGAAACATAAATCTACATAACCCATTGCAATACAAGTGAAAAATTGGTGAAAGACAATCGGTATAGAAGAGAAATTAGACATAATGAGCCTTAAAAAAAGGTGAAAGAATTGTTGACATATGTCACAATGTTAGACATGCTCAGTAGCGTACATACAATTCATGATAATGCTGACAGAATTAAAGGAACTGGTAGGTTTTTTGATAACATTAAATGCCAACAATCTGAATCAGCAAGTGTTTGTGTAGCAAGACTACCACAGTCCTATCAGATTTAACCATATCAAAAACTGAATGTGAGTCTCTTACATTTTTGTTGCATTAGAAATAAAAATTATATTGTATAGAATTTATATGATATTGTACATAAAGTACATGTATATTCTAGAGGTCCATATGTCAATTAGTGGTACAATCATACACTGTATAGGATAAGGTTTCAATCCCCTAACCCCCAGGAAATACACTACATGGGAATTTTGTGTTTGATTTGCTTAACATTTTTCAGGAATGTAACCGTGACATAAACCAAGACCTGCCTGTATATAGAAAAGTGGATGTGAAGGATTTGTGTGTGACTTTAAATTAGTATGTCACCCTAAAGTAACTTGTCCAGAGTTTCATTTAATGTTTTTTTTTATCTGTAATCCTTTCACCTTCACATCTGCCAAGCACTGACATACCCCTTAATCCAGGTTTCTGTTTAAAAACAATGAAATTGCTACTTCCAGGGTTCTACTGTTCTTCATCTTATTCTCTTGACTTGAAGTAGACATGCAGATCAGATATCCTGCATTCATCTAATACTGGAGAAAAAATGTGAATGCAGTGGGGCAGTACATCAGCTATTGAAGAAAGGCTTTGAGTTTGGATGGAAGTTCTGTACAATATTTTCAATGAGTATGGTATACCCATGAAATTAGTTATGGTAATTGCAATTTGCTAAGTGAATTCATTTTTTATTTCAGAAAGAAAAATATTATGTGGGGTAGAACAAGAGATGTAAATATGAAGTGAAAGGTAAGTTTGGAGGCAACTGTTTTTTGAGGTATTAACTAGATGTTCATTTGCAGGGACTTGGGTGACAGGGTTGTCACATCCAGGATCTGAAGCAGTGATGTAGACATTACTAGGATTAAAATACAAGTATCATGTGTATACTTATTTTTCTTAATCATGATTTTTATACAGTTCAATTACATGGTAGCAGGGAATTGTAAACCTTCACACGTGTACTAACATATGTTTTAAAAATATAAACCAGTGCCCTCATTTTCTTTTTGATAGGCCGTGGTTACGGCCTGTCATTATATTACTTTCGATCCAGAATCCTCCTTTATTGTCAACATAGTACTGTTTCCTCATTATCCAAATTATTTGATATACATTTTATCACAGTGGTGGGAAAGTATTTGAGGAGTCAGAGAGCAAGCAGGAAGTTTTTGGGTCCATGATGAAAGAATGCTTCCTGGTTTACTTCGCAATCCTAACCATTCTATTAAGTTTCTAATGTAATTGTGACATGCATGTGTATAGCGGTGTGTTGAATGAATGTTTAGTTTGTGCCCTACATTCTTTATAACCTTTAGCAGATAAAAGTTCATATAGTAAAGAGAAGATTTCAGAGATGTACATTTTGAGTATAAAACAGGAATAATGTCTTTCAGAGTACAACTTTCAAAACACAAGCATTTCATTACAGTATTCAGTCAATACCTATACAAATCACTGAGAGCTTGGGATTTTTCTACCCCAATCTTAATATTATAAATTTGATAAATAACAAAAATCTTTAAAACTTGAACATCACATGTGAGTGTAACAGCTGTTACACTAATGTCAAGGAAACTACGAGGAATCTTAGCAATGAATGATATAATCAGTTAAAGTGATCTCTAATCCTCTTCAAAAGAACTGGTTACCTTTGTTTCAGATGATACATGGTATTGGCTCAATCAACTATATTAAGTAGGCATGCCATTTTCGTTGTACTGACTGCTCCTTCCTTATAATTTGTAATTCAGCTCATTAAAAATAAATACAGCCTTACAGAATATCATCCACTGGAATAAGAAATATGAATTATTATTCAAATACAGTTACGGAAATTGTTCTGTAGGACATAAATGTTTTTGTAAGCCACATTATACTGTATCGCATATTAACAGTATGATAGTGGTATATGATCTGTTATGAATCCAGACCAATTCTCTTGGTATTGGGCAATGCCTACACAGTATCTCGCACAATATGTAATACTGTTATTCAGACTCTTAATTTTCATAGACCTTTCATTTGTAATATCATATAATTAAAGGCAAGTTCAAATTAGAGGTTTTGACACCACTGACATGTGCAGTATAATGCCACAGCATGTCTCAATTCATATCCAAAGAGTTCTGTTACGAGGATAAAAACCCTATTATTCCTCTTTACTCTTTTTTTTATTTTCCAGACTTTTTTCATGTCTGATGGATCTCCAAATTACCATGATTTTATGCTTTATATCTTGCTGGTACGATTTTTATAAATTTGGAACTAAAGAAAACTCTCAATCTTTGCAGGGATTGTGTTCTTGGAAAATCCCACAAATATTGAAATTGCAATACGCAAAGTTAAGATGTCATGGGAAAATAGTGTTAGGAGAACCAAAGACATGAAACATGATACTGTGTAAATTAATGATTAATAAACATGACACAATTTGTGTCAGTGTTTACTGGTATGACATCTGTGTCGCTGGCTGAAAGTTGTCACAGTGATAAAATGATGCAGACTGCTTTACCTTCTTCTACATGGCCTCATACATCTCACTGTGTGATGCCATTACAGCCTGCATCTCCATCTTCCAGCCACACACACACATGGCCCTTTCAATCTTTCTGTGAAAGGGGTAAATAACAACTCACAAGAAATTTTTTCACTCATTTTTCTTGATAGTTGATTGGTGCTGACCACAGCAGTGCTCATTCCCTGGTCAAAATTGTCCAACACCTCCACCTTCTCTAATAGAAACACCCCTTTCCTTTTTATCCTTAGGTAATTCACGAGCACATACATCACACTTTCCAGCCGCAATTAAGATGTAAGAACTACAATTAATACCAAAATTGAGAGAAGTACTGGTGAAATATGTCCTGTATCACACAATATCTAGGTACATATTGAGTGACATAGGCAGGCAGGCAGGCAGATGTGGCTACTTGCGTGTTACTCAAGTGCAACAGTGATACACTGAATTTCATGAGGGGTTGCCACAATGAATTTTCTGTGAATAACCAAACCGTGATGCACCAACAAGGACGGCCTGCTGTATTAACAATTTACTTTCTTATATCACACAGTTGCAGGAAATATGCCTTCAAAATGTGTTGCATATTTATTGTGCAATGCCAGACATGGTATCACCATAGAACTGATTGGTAGTCACAAGGTTTTCTTTTCAACAATATGTAGGTTAACCTTCACTTTGTGTACCCAACAAAGTACGAGCCTTGTTCATATATAGAAGGATCTTCAACAAAGAAATCCATATGTACCATGCCAGCAACTGAACTCTTCAAGCTATGTGCACTTGCCCAACAGACATTCATGTAACGAGTTAAGATGAAGTCAGTGAGGTATCAGGCCATCAAAGTTTACTGTAACAACAAACTCTGTTAGTAGTTTGAAGCCTGATATTTCTCTTCCAATATACACTTAAAACTAATCAAAATGTGGTTTCTCTTCCACTTTTAATACTGACATAAGTTATATTTTTTATGATTTTAAGAAACAGGGCTGTTGCAATAAAGGACTTCCCTTCTCCATATGTTTTATTATTTGTAACATTTAATATATGTCTCAAACCTGAAACCAAAATATCCATATTAAACTGAGGTTGTGGAGATTCCTGAACAAATACATTTAGATAGCTGCAGCAGATAAGTGGGCAGTCTCAGCTTGAACAATGCTAGTAAAGATCTGCAAGTTTTAAATAATCTGTGGTCTTTTAATAAACCAGGAAGATGGGCCATTAGTATGATTTGGGTACTGCTTCAATCATCACAGAATTCAGAAATTTGCACAAACCTAACAATATATTGCTATACATGTATTTGATTAACGTTCAATTTTACATGTGGGTTTTCAGAATATCAGGTATAATACAAATCAACCCTTTAATCACTATGGTAATTATAATACACCACCTGCTCAAACACGAAATAATTATGCATTCTGTTCACACTGGATTTATGTGCTCATATGATTTTGAGAATAAACAGCAATTGTTTATCTACAGTGCATTAACCAACCAGTCTCTGTATTCTCAACTTCAGTTCTCTCTTCTTACAGTGTTCAAGCTTTTAATGCAAGGGTGCACTATCTAGGGCATCTGGTTGCCCTGGCAACTACATTTGCCTAAAGGTGCCTTATATTTCGGCATAATTACTGCATATTCTTTTTCCTTACATAAAAAAATGTATGTCAGTTCACATGCATCAAACATGAAGTGACGTGATTTTCACAGGTAAATCCAGAACTGTTGGTCCTCGGTATGAAACTTGCTTCATGTTACCCAGTGCCTAGAATTTGGAAGTAGCTTGTAGATTTTCAGAAAATTTGTGGACACCTGTTTTAGTGAGATTTAATGTTTTCTCTCATAGAACTGACTATGAAGATTGCAGGTTCCTCCAAGATCACAGTACACTTCTACCAAACTACATGGCACCACCCTCCACAAGATGACAATCTTCCTTACATTTGTGTTGAATGTCAAACACTTGTATGAGGGGCATGCCTTCATCTTATATTTTTGTAATTATCCCAAACACACATACCTCCAGGTTCATGCTATTCATTTTACTGTACACCTAATAATTTCTGGATCAAGATTCTAATCTAAACTTTAGTGCCATCACTTAAATAATGCGTTTATATTAGGGGTTTGAGGCTTTTGGAAAAGACAGATGGACAGAACATTACTGAACACAATGATATGAGGGTATACAGTATATTCAAGCAAGATGTTCCTCACTTTGGTAGGGAACAAGATGTTTTCAGATGTCAACATTTGTACTTTTACTATGAGACACTAATTTTGTCCTCAATTATTGGCATCTCTTATGATATACAGGAGTATAACATAATATTCTTTTTCAAACTGTTACTGGCAATCCTGTCACATGAAAAACAAATTAATTATAACCTCCTTCTTCCAATGTGCTGTGACCTGCATGTGACAGAATTAATTACTCTACTTTAACATTATATGTCAGTAACTTCTAGTATCCCAATTCCACACTTAATTCTTGTACTGTGTACTTCATGACAGTTACCATTAACATTAACCAGACAGGCAAGGTACGTATAATGTAACACTGAGGCGTGTTCATGCAACCATTGCCATGGAAAAGCAATAAGCATGTTATGAGTGTGTGTTTGTATACTTAGGTATCCAGTATGCAATGCACATGAGACATATTGTAATCTGTGGCCTGCCTGGCTATAGAATATTTTTCCACATTATATCATCCTGGCACAATTTTCGGGGGGGGGGGGCTTATGAACATAAAATTTGTGTTTTGTTTTTTCCCACAACTTTGTATGAAACATTTCTCATTTTAAGAATAATTAAGTGAGATATGATCAAAAATGTATTTAGTTTTCGTGATAGTTATCCAAAATTCTCATCGGAGTTTACTGAAACTTGAATTTTCTCAACAGATTTTCGCAAAGTACTCAAACATCAAGTATCATGAAGATCTGTCCAGTGGCAGCTGAGTTGTTCCATGCGGACAGATGTGACAAAGCTAATAGTCACTTTTTGCAAATTCTGTGGATGCACATAAGAACCATGATGTGACAATCGACTTGTCTTTACTGGCAACATACAGTATTTTAGAATTGCACATTCTTCATCCAGCACTGGCTGATGTTAATTCTCTCTCATATACAAGCACTTTTGGTGTCTCGGGGTTAATAATGTATCATCTGTAGGGGCAGGTCAACAGTAAAGGATCCATCTTGTAAGCTGAACATTTGGCCTAGTATTGTCAGATGACAAGTTTTCCATGGTACCTCTTCTCAAGAGATTACCCCTTTATTCTCTATATGCACGAGTTTTTGAAGACAGAGACAAAAGTGTCTCGGATAAAAGTCTTTCTTTCATTTCCTTGCACATTCTTTTTGTAACTGGGTATGGTACTGATGTTATATGAAAGACAATGGCAATACATAAGGAAGTTTAACTTGGGATTAGCTTCACCAATAACTTGTGCATTTCACTTGCAATAAGCAGGAGTTCTAAGGCAATGTGAGAGTGGCTATTGAAAAACTGGCACGTGCTGGAAATACAGAGGTTGCAAAAATCTCTTCTGTTATTCCCACACTGAAATTCCAACCAGCACACTAACAATATGTACTGCCAGCTTGGTGCTAATGCTGCTATAACTACAACCACAATGCTTCAAGTCTTTGTACAAAGTCAGTATAAAGGCTCCCTCACAGGAAGTAATTACTGTGTTAAGTTGTAAATGAAATAATTCTATAGGAAACAATCAGTGCAATGCACTGATATTATTTGTCAGCATGTGACGAAAAATGAAATGAATCAAACGGAACAGTTCTTACCTACATGTACTCTGCTATCATCATCGGTCTTGTGGGACTCTAATTGAATACAGAATTTTGCTTTGCTGAAAATGGACACAAATGAAATAGAATATATCAGTTTCTTATCAACAGAATACAGCTCATAATTACAAATATTATTCCAGTTTCTTTGTATGTTACATTGTACTAGAGAAAATTATAATAGTATGTATTAAAAGACGAAAACTCAAAACACAAGGTTAAATATTACGGTTCCCTTCTTCAGGGTGAATGAATCTAGAAGCCAACCTACCAACCAACCTATCAAAAAGCTAACTAAGGGCAGAGACTTGCAGAGAGTGCAAGTTGATGGCTGTTGGTCAATTCAGCTCCTCCTGAGCACAAGGTGCACTGCTTGGCTGTGACACAGAAACCTTATAATTATAATGGGGAAACAGATATGGCTGCAGGTAGTGTGGGGGACGTGACAGTCTGATGGGTCAGGGGGACAGACAATAGTGATAACCAATAGGGCAGCTTTCCTGCAGTAGCAAAAATAGGTGATGGACAGCATTTTTTGGGTGTGGGGGTGGGAGGTGGGGTGGGGTAATGGAAAGGACATGGCGATCTGATGTAGATGGAGACAGTGGAAAGGTATTTAAGCTTTTTTTTTCCCTGAACCCACGTTCTGCACAATTATTGTTGCTTTTATTAAGAAATTCAAGACATATTTTCAGTTTTTAAAATCCTTTTCCAAATTTGACTTAGGTCCATTAACAAATGCGTGTTTCTCACAGCATATATTTATTTTAAATTAACCTTTAGCCGATGGATTTAAATGCTAATTCTCTCTCTCAACAGCCTGAGGTTTTCATGCTTAGTATTGATATTCAAATTGCTACTACGTAAACACACAGAGATCAGCTTATGGTCTTATATGATGATAGATGTTAAAGGAGAATTTTATTACCTGATATTCATACTCTGTATCCATGATGCCACAGACAGCAACAACTTGATAGTGTCGAGCTTTCATAGCTGCCAGTGACTTGCGTATCAGGCGCATTCCAGCCACTGCTGTTGCAGTGTTTCTGAATTGAGCCATCTGACGTGGAGAGTGGCTAGGGTCAAATACTAACAAGCACTGACCACCATCCTTCAACTGTTCCACGCCCACAATAGTACGGCTATGACCTTTACCAACATAAAAAAGCCATGTCTCAAACCTACTTGAAATGCATCATAAGTAACAGTACACTCAGTTATTTTACACGGTCCTCCCACTTCAGTTTCTCTTTCTTAAGTGCACATGACTTCTTAACACCATGCAAGAATGAGTAACTTGGATTGGCTTGGCTTGTCAGCAGCCACATCAACTCAACTGGCAGCCTATCAGTGCAAACAAGCCCCAGCATATCCTGAATGTGCACAGAAGACTGTGCCAGCCATTCTATGTTTTTGCTATACAGGTAGTTCAGAACAGTCTGTTCTGAAAATGAATCATACCTTGGTGCTGCAAATACAAGGGCGGTTTAAAATCATCATTCTTCTGGAAATACTCCAGTACCCAGTTAAACAACTCTGGATGGCTTCCATCAGCACTTGTAGGTCGATGAAAATCTACCAACTGACACCTGCAACAAATAAGCCCTCAACAGGATGAAATCTAAGAACAAGAAGAGGTAAAGTTAAAGTTGTCCTTGTCCACACCATGCAAGCATATGCTGGGAGGAGAGGTATAGGAGCATTCGGTAGCAGATGGGGTGAGTGGTCCACTTCATGCTCTTTAAAAAGTTCACTGTATAACAGGCCATGAAGGCCCAGAGGTGGAGTAGAGGTATAGTTATACTCTTTCTTTGACCTCGGCGCTACATGGGGTGGGTGGTCAACGCCACGCCCCAGCCACTTTACCCCCGGGAAAGACCCAGCACCTATTGTATAGGAGACTGGGTGGGCCCCAGGGCCGGTCTGGACAGGTGTGGAAAGTCTCGCCCCCCACCAGGACTCGATCCCCAGACCATCCAGCCCATAGCAAGTCACTATACTGACTGAGCTATCCCGGCCCATCCACTTCGTGCTCAAGCCATTTGATCTCGGGGGAAAGAAACTCTGTACCCATACGGTAATCTGAGCATTAAACTGATGTTAATTGTTTACTGTAATAACACCATTTCTACTAGTTCATTTTCAAGAAACAAAAGGAGCATTTACTGGAGTGTAATAATAACATGGTGAATATCAGATTCAACCCAGTAATTCAGTCAAAACACCATGGACAGCATTTAGATTGCTTGTCATCATGCAGCTTCTCACACTCTCAAAACAACTGACAATGTGAAATGTTTTAAGTTGTATCACATGTACTCGATAACCTGACAGCACCGTATTAGCTTCATCAACTGTAAGGGAATAATTACAATGGCTCATGGCTCAACCAAAACCATTTTTTTCTGATGGCATCAGAAAACCAGTTGACCAATGAATCAAAGGCATTAAAAGCAGGGCGATTATAAAGAAAAATAAATACATGTACTACTGTGTGATTATTCTGTCAAAACTTCAAATGAAGATGTTTTTAACATTTTTACTTAGACTTATGAAAACTATAAGGCAACAGAATATAAAACTGAACAAATGATAATGCAGTATCAGAGACACAGATTCACAGACAATTAACTTGGCTATTCAAATAAAGCTAAGAGCAATCTAATCTATTATAAAACAAAGGAATGTCGATATATACAAGAGAATGACATCTCTTCTTAAGGTGTACCTATATAAGACACTCCGCTACCGGACAACACTAATTACATAAACTAATAGTATATTATTGCTCAGTTCCTTTCTTTATATTTCTCACAACAGCCATCTACACTCTGAAAAATTTTCTGGATGCAGACACAGCAGGCACTAAAATGGCATAATAATATAAATTTGGAATCATTTTTAAAAAATACCAACCTAATCCTAAGTGATGAAAGAACAGTGACAACTTCAGTAGCTCCAATCCACTTCCGAGTATTGAAGAGCTTTCCGCCTAGCTGATCGCTGCCTTGAAGGTCAAATCCCTGTCCCCACGCCCATTCAACATGCTGCTGGAGACGGGAAATAGAGGGCATAGCACTACGACTGGGCATCTCCAACCCACATGTACGCCCGCCACTCATGCCATACAGTCCACCACCCACCAACGATGGTTTATAAAGCTGCTCATTGTATCCAGTGTGATGCAGCAGTGATGACAACATCATCTGCATATTTCTGCATGGAAACCAGTAATTATATTGACAAGCACATAATAAAAATTGCAGTTTTCAGTACAGTGAACATATTTGATAAACTAAAATCAACTTGACAAATATCTGCAGCTCTCTAATGGCAAAACTTTAAAATATACCAAAGTACAGTTTTCCATGTAGTCTGCAGGAAACACATACAAGAAAATAGGTTTAAATCTGATCCAGAATTTGACACAAATTAATACATAACGTGCGTATCTGCAATTTCTACACCTAACATATAACTGCTACAGCTGCAGCTATTGGAAATCTCATAAAGTGAGAAACTGTGTATGCTTATAGGTTTAACTAAATAACTCTTCAGTAGTAGAAGCAAAGGTCACCACTGGACATCCTAATGAGACAGTTCCACCCTCCCATGAACTTTATGGATTCATTCTTTCATTCCATAGTCTGTCTGACAACAGTTCCATAACCTCATCCAAAGCGAGTTCTCCACATAGTGCAATCTAGTGCTTCATCTTTCAATTACCAGTGTCCTCTCGTTTCCCTAAGATTATCCAGTAGCTGCTTATGTCTTCTTCTTCTTTTTCTTCCTATCACTTGTATGTATTTTTTTTTATTTCTATCTTTCCTTCAATGACATGTTGCAGAAGACATTTCCTATGCAAGATGTGACTAATCCAGGTAGCCTTCCTCTTTTTATTGTATGTTGGATATTCCCCTCCTCCTTGACTCTATGTAATATTTCTTAATTTCTCAAATGATCAGTCCAACAGATCTTCTCCATCCTTCTCCAGCAGCACATTTCAAAATTTTCAGGTATTTCTGATCTACTTTCTGAAGTGTCCAAGTTTCAGCACCATATTATGCTATGCTCCAAATGTAGCAAACTACTAATTTCTTCCTGAAATTTAAGTCCAGTTTACTAGTGAAAGGAGTCTTCTTCTTGCTGAATGATGCTTTTTCCATGGCAGTCCTGGATATAATTTCACGTGTACATTTGCATTATCTGTTATCTTGCTACCCAAACAGTTGAAATATGCCACATTCTCCAGTTGTTTTGATCTATCACAGTCAGCACTTGAGATGGTTGCCATGAGATTCTCATTGCCTTAGTTCTTACCACATTCCTTTCCAATCCATAATATCATCTTTATGGATCTTGGATGAAACACTGTATGCTAAAGAAATAAAGTAATAATGCAGATTTATAAAGGGTCCTAGAGCTATCCTTGTGAAGAATGAAAGACAGGAAGCAAAATTTTGCTTCCTCTGCTTGAGGTTGTTTCTTTCAAGGCAATGTGTACACAATCCTCAAATGAGGTAGAAAAGGAAAATGTTTGATATAAGTAACAAATATTAAGGTCATAGACTTTTTATAAATGCCAATTAAGAAAGACAAATCCCTTAAACTGCCAAGGTTTTCCAGATAACTCTTGTAAGGAACAATCTTTTTTTTTAAGGGATATGTTCCACACAGAAAATACACATACACTTTTCTGAAACATGATTTCTTGCTACTTTTTTTTTTTTTTATACATTAGTATGAATCAACATGCAGAACAGTAACCCTCTTATCAGACTACTGCTTAAAATATGTTTGCTGAATGCATACCTGTAACCACAACCCCAACCCTTGTCTCCATAAGTTGAAGCATAATGGTCAACTGTGGTACACATCAGAGTTCTGACAACATTTGGTGAGCTGCCACTTATTCCACGGATTTTAGGAACAAGACCTGTCAAGAAAATCAAGATTAAAAACAGAAACAAACAATTTACGACAAGAGAATATCAAATTTTGTACACCATTAGAATCTAGGAAGGAAAAAGTGATAGGAGGCTGCAGACACATGCATAGCAAGGTACTTCAAAATTTGTAAAATGCAGTTTCTTACTACAATACAACAAAATAACATTACACAATAGTGTTTTAGTTACCCATCATGTTTTAACTAGACTGTGTTCACCTTCTGGGCCATTTAAAAAAAAAAACCACTTGTTACCTGAGGTTTGTGGAAATAATGCGGAGATGAATTGAGTACAGTAAAAAAAAAATCAGGTACATAGAACACACTTATATATACACGGATTATTTTGCTATTCATTGTGGTAAGATGATAAATCATGTACATCAATACAATCATACTGACCCACATGTGATGTTTATAATATGTACTCTTTACCAAATATTATTGGCCTGAACAAATTAGGTTGGGTGTAAGATAACATAGATAGAGGACGTAGCACCAGTGCACATATAACAAACATGTACAAAATTTTAGTTAGAAGACCTGAAGGAAAGAGATCAACTGGGATACCTTGGAATATATGGGAAAATAATACTAAAATGGGTATTGTGGAGAAAGGGTGTAATGAAGTGGACTGGATTCACTTGACATTGTGATAAGTGGTAAACTCTTGTGAAAACAGTATAGCAATTACTAGTTTCCAAAGTAAGACATGTTCAATGAAATTAGTAAATATATTGTGTCCATTACTTTACCTTTGGTACAGGAGCTACCATCATCAACACCATTACTTTCTGCAGCCCGCAGTTCAATCTGCCGCTCATAATAATCAGCAACTGACATTTCACCAGCATACACAGCCTTCTGCATATTTGTGAGGCTTTGTTCCCTGAAGTTCCCCTGATTGTCCATTCCATACTGTGCCTGATCAGTGAAAAATCATCTTCTCCAGTACTCATCTACATGTAGTTTAAATCATCCTAGTAATGTTATATGAATTAACAGTCTTTAAATCTGCAATTTAATTTTCCACTTTTATTTGTGATTTCAAGTCAAGTAAAACAATATAAGTAACTATAAAATTTGTCATTTTATTTTAAAATGTTTGTTCAGGTAAATTTTGTGTTCAAATTACCCAGCAGATTATGAGTTGCTAAGCGTTTTGCATTTACTGGGCTACAAAATTTAACAACAGAATAGCTCCTAAAGCCAGGTCACAAAGAATTATGAAAAACACAGTGTACAGAGTTAAAATAAATTTGATCACAAGCTCCCTGTTAAAAAATAATTTGAAAATCTTATGCAACATACATCCTGAGACATTTAGTTTCAAAAACACAGGGTACCATCCAATGGGGTAACACATTTCTCAACAGTCACATGAGTCATGATGAAAAAGCATATTTTATATAAGATGAAAATATGAAAATTCAAGTCTTCTTAAATGTAACCACACATTGACTGGTAAATTTTTACCAAGTCAAGACAACATAATGTTCCAGAACACTTTAATCATTTATCAGCCCCGCTGTGAGGACCTCAAACCTCAATGTGAAAATATGTCACTGGTACTATCTCAGTAAAAACGCAATAATAGTGAAATTAATACATGTAAAGATTCTCACCCTTAGCATTTCGAACTCCCGCTGTTCTCGCAACCTTCGAACTTCTCTTTCTCGCTTCTCTATTTCCCGTGCAAGCATACGATCACATGACATATCTGGGGTAATTGGAGATACACCTGCAGAAGGTTATACTACGTGTTATTACATAGCATAGTACAAAATATGAGGACACTTGTGACACATATTATGCTAGTGAAAATATTCAACCATACAGCAGAAAATAAGGTGACCAGATCATGTAATAAAAGACATAGCAGTTATGGCTTGGTAGCAGATAGAAGAAACAAAACAGTTTCTGCTACTTGTATTCTTTATGGATTACAGGTTTCAGTTATGGAACAGCATGTTTTAGAGCACTATCTTCACAGATGTTCACACTGCAGGATAAATGAAACCTTGTTATGAGATTTTTTAATTAAATAAAAATGGTTTTAGGTCCTGCAATGTTAACTCTCCAGAAAAAAGAAAGCTACACACATGTAGTATAATTTTTACCCTGAATATTTATATTTTGAGGAGTGAGAAAAAATTTCTGAAAAACTTATAAATCCCTTTGCCAGCTTAACTGCACGCAATATGAAACACATATCAAATAATGGTCAGTTAGCCATGCACCAAACTCCTACCTGTCATAACATTAGGAAACATTTTTTTTCAATATACATATCAGTTGGTCAAATCATGAAGAATCAGTATCATCTAATAGCCGGTACACAACCTGTGTTAAACAAACCATATAACAAACAATGGAAAGTTAGGAAAGCTCTACAAATACCTTAAAACAGAAGTGCATAAATCTTCCAAAAATCTAGGGGTCACCTCAAAGATCTAAGTGCCAGCAGGGTGATATGAAGCAAGTTCCACACTGAAGGTCCACAAATATTAGACACCACCATACAAAATATAGTCATCAGATCGCACACGCTAACACACGCACACACACACACACGAGTGGTTCATTTGTTCCTTCTATGGCTGGTAGATTGCCATGATAATTATTGTAGCTTGTTCTCTGTGTGGTAAGCACTGAGACAATTCATCATGATTGCCATGGTTATAGTGTTTTCTGTGAGGCAGAAGAATTGTTAAGCATTGAGCATAGTTGCCTGTTTTGCAATGAAACTGGTTTTGTCATGTCAAATGGTATTACACTGTCAGGACAGCTGTGGAAGTATAAGCAGGACAAACTTTTAACAGCTCAGTATAAGCGTTTCTTCACAAGCATGTTTACCACTGTCATGGTTACAGGAATAATAATATTAGATCAGAATAGTCACATGTTTTCAGTATTACTGCAATTAACAAGCACTGTTTGCAATTTCTGTTAAGGGTATAATGCTCTTAGGATAGCTAAGGAGGTGTAAACAGGACACAACTATAAAAGAGCACTATGAACATTTCTCAGCAAACATGTTTAGCAGTAAAACCATAATGTTTGATCAGAGTATGCATGTGCTTCACATTATTACTGCAACAAACAACCACTGCTTCCCCTTACAATAAATGCTGAATTATCTTTCTCATGGAAGTAAACTGTATTACGTGGTCGGACAATTAAGTTCGCGAACTCGCCACCGTGTGCTTGCCGTGGCAGCACTGGACAAAAGCCTTAGTATGGTTTGATTACATTGACATATCAGCGTTTCACAGCTGTGTTGTTGTTGATCTATGGCAGTCTCTTTCTGAGTGACATCTATTAATGTCTGCGTGTGTTTTGGTGTGCTGCCGCGAGAATGTCGGAGCTTGAATTAGAGCAGCGAATGAACATTAAATTTCTTGTTAAACTTGGAAAGTCTGGAAAAGAAATCAGATGTTAGTGCAAGTTTACGGGGATAATGCTGTGAAGAAAACAGCAGTTTACAAGTGGGTGAAACGTTTTTCTGAGGGAAAAGAAAGTGTCACTGATGAACAGAGATCAGGATGGCCAGCAACAAGAAGAACTGAAGAAAACATTGCAAAAATTCGTCAAATTGTGTGTGAAAATCGTCGGCTGACTGTCAGGAGCATAGCAGAGCAAGTGAACATCGACAGAGAAACAGTTAAGAAAATCTTAACTGAAGATCTTGACATGAGGAAGGTGTGTGCAAAAATGGTCCCAAAGGAGCTCATCGAAGAACAAAAGCAAAGAAGAGTCACGATTCGCCAAGACCTTCTGGAGAGGCAAGATGACATTTTGGGCCATGTTATCACAGGTGATGAAACATGGGTCTACCAATATGACCCTGAAACGAAGCGGCAAAGTGCACAATGGAAGACTGCCAATTCCCCACAACCAAAAAAATTCTGTCGGTCCAAACCAAGAGTCAAAACAATGTTGCTGACTTTTTTTGATATTAGAGGGATTCTTCATTATGAATTTGTACCAACTGGACAGTCAACCAAGTTTACTATTTGGAAGTACTGGAAAGGCTGCGTGAAAAAGTTAGATGGAAACGACCCGAACGTTTTGCCAGCAACTCATGGAGCTTGCATCATGACAATGCACCTGCTCACATGGCACTGTCTGTGAGGGAGTTTTTAGCTACTAAACAAATAACTGTGTTGGAACACCCTGTCTATTCACTGGATCTAACCCCCAATGACTTTTTTCTGTTCCCGAAGATAAAGGAAATATTTAAAGGAAGGCATTTTGATGACACTGATGACATCAGGAGTAATACAACAGCAGCTCTGAAGGCCATTCCACAAAACCAGTTCCAAAATTGTTTTGAAGGGTGGACTAGGCGCTGGCATCGGTGCGTAGCTTCCAAAGGGGAGTACTTTGAAGGCGACCATGGTGGTATTCAGCAATGAGGTATGTAAAACTTTTACCATGATGAGTTCATGAACTTTATTGTCCGACCACGTATATGACAGGTACAAATGAAATTTACATAAAGTAAACAAGAAGTATTATGAGAAATTTATTGAGTTTAATCATATAAATAATCAAATAGATAAAGTTTTTGTTCATATTGTAAAACAGGTGTTTGATGTTGTCATATGCTGAATGTGATTTGAAAGCATCCCAGGCAATGATGTGTGTGTGTTTGTGTGTTTATGATGTATAATAATTTAAACTTATGACCTTTCTGATTGAAGTGTTCTTCTATGTGGGCCACCATTTCTTGGTTACTCTTGAAGTTGGTCATGCAGCACACAGGACAACTATCACTCCAGTTCTCCACACTTGCAGAAGTTTGACTAGGCTGCAACAAATATGAATTCTTTTAAACCTAAACCACAACTCAAGGTTCTGCAATATAGGGTATTTCAGAGATTCAAGTATGAGAAAGCAGTTTTGAATAAAACATTATCAAATAATTCAGAGTGGTCAAAAATAAGATTGGCATACTTTCCTTATGAAAACTAAAAAAGCATTTAAGTAATGTAAGTCAATGTACATGGTAATATTTGTGCAATACAATGCGAAGAGTAATGGATGAACAAACCCGAGCTGTTCACCAGCGCTGCCAGTTGCATGCATATCCACTAACAATAAGTATGTGTGAGAACAAGGCATGAAAACTGTTTATCATCTCAAGCCCTATCCAGACTGCCAGAAGGCATGTAAATCTCCAGAACTGTCCCACCCTGAATAACTGACAACAGACTACCTCACTGACAGGTATTGTGAGAGAGAGAGTGTCACAACAACATCAAAATGTAGTAAATTTGTGTTCCAAAGAAGACAATTTATACTCTTTTTTTTTTAATAATTATTGTCCAGTGTTATGGAAAATACTAATGAAATTAAAGTATGTTAATAAAGGGTTTATATACCTCAAAGGCATTAAAACTTCTTGACCTCCCTGAAGTAGTTCTGTTTAAAAACAATTGTATAAAAAGTTATCTCTCACTGAAAAAAGTGCCATGGATATGGAATGAAAATAGTTTATAAGAAAATTAAAACCATATACAGCAATGGTGACCATCAGTGCAGAGGCCTGGGTTCAGTCCAAGCCAGTCCATGAGGGGTTTGTAGTGGACAACATGGCACTTAGACTGGTTCGTCTCTGAGTACTTCAGTTTTCCCCTTCCAGTATCATTCACCAGGGCTTCATAATCATGTTGCATCCTCTACCACCCATGTTATACGATCTTAGCAACATACAGTGTTGTAAAATAAAACACTTTACTCTCTTCCCATCCTACATCATAATATTTCTAAAATTATGACAATAATCCTAACGGGGTCAGGATGCAGTGCATAAAAAATTTTAAAAAGTCACAATTTTTTAATTGTGCTGTATCTATGTTTCTGCATTCTTCTGGTTTCCTCTCCACCTTTCACATAAGCCAGACTGACTGTCTTCTCTCTCTTACTTCACACGGCTTTGCCAAAACTTACAATATTATGTCAAACTCACCTTGGCAGGGCTGAGGATATCCTTATGCTCAATATTTACGTGCAGTTCTAAATCTGGACTGTTCTGGAAAGTACGAACACAAAGTGGACAATTATACACTGTCTCTTGTAATCCTGGAGGTGTTGCAGGAAATGAAGGGCTGGTCAGATCAAAATGTTGTCTATTTATATGTTCTTCTAATTGCAGTGGAGAATTGCTACTGTATGAACACATGGGGCACTGTTGAGGTGCGGCTTTTCTTGGTGGATTGGGTACAGCACTAGTCCTAAGATTCAGTGCCAACTGTGAGCGAAGAGGGGAGCCAGAAATGGCACTTGCTCCGCCACTAGCTGTCCCCATTAGGGTGCTTCCACTACCAGCACTACTACTACTACTACCGGCAGCATTAACACCCTCACAAAAATTATTGTTGTTATTATTGTTATTGTTTATCCAACCATTCTCTCTGGCTTCAGGTGAAAATGCCCATGGTAAAGGTCGAGCCATGTCCCGTTCACTGCTGTCATCATCTTCCTCATCATCTTCATCAATAAATGCTAGAAGTTCTTGTTCAGGAGTTAGATAATCTAAATGAGCACTGTTAACATGCATCAGCATCTCTTCTGCTGAGACTTCACCCAGATCACAAAATGGGCATGCGGCAGCGCCCTCTATGTGGTAGACCACCATATGTGAACGCATCTCCTCATCATTGAGTCCCTCTACACCACATATCTCACAAGAATAGCTCAGTTCAGGCATCTTGGCAGCCATTACACTCCACACTCCAGGTATGACCTAGAATTGAACATATAAATGTTACTAATCACTGAAACCACAGCACAGTAACCATGTCCAAGAATGTTTACTCATCCCTCAGACCACAAGGCCTGGATATGTTTTCACAAAGTTTCAAATGATGACAAGGAGCAATTAAAACTTGCAAGATTCAGCCATACAACACATCTGACTTGATAACACTGACAATAAATAATTCATATTACCTTTATTTTTGTCATCAGCCATGGCCAGTCTCAAAATGAAATGGTTACCTCAAAATTAAAAGAAACACTTCACTAGCATAACAGAATTCATAGTTCTGACAAATGCATGCAAATCTAATTTAACAGCAATTACTAACTGCATATAAGCATGTTGAAAGCAAATAAAAATGAAGGCTTGGAAACCCCAACATGTTCAAGACGTCATTGTTTAGAACAAGAGTCTTGTAAACAGTAGGGATTATAGAAAATAGGCAGGTGCAGGATGGAGTTAATACGTGCTTAAGGATCACACACTCAATATCTGAGTCAAGACTACCTTAAATTCATGTAATGATAACTCTAGGATCATCCAACAATTTGTGGTGCAGAAGGGGATAAGAAAGAGTACCCTGGGCAAGACATTATTGGTTGCCTACTGCAAGTGAAAACAATGTGACACCTGGAGTTTACTTATATATTTAAATGCCTTATTTAAGTCTAGAGAAGTTGATCATTAAATGTGGGTTCAAATTCTGAAAGGTACAGTAACAGAATGTAAAGATTTTAGTGGAAACACTTTTATATCCACCTTAACTGTGACATGACAATTCAATGTAAAATTTTACTGTTACTACAACAAAAATCATTTTGTGAATGTAACCATTATCAACAAGACATTTGTACTTCTGAGTGGAATTATACAGCATGAATTAATATTCCTGGTACTGAAAAATTCTAGAACTAAATATAGTCAAAATATCTCTAACCTAATGTTTATATTCTTAGTGATATACAATTAGTCTTGGAAGACCATTCTAAGAACAAAGGAATGTTAACTGACACACAGTTTTAATTTGAAAACAATTTGTTTTTATAATTAAAATATTTATCTTTAAATAATCTGAAGTAACGATGTATTATTATATCATGCTACGATGCTTGATGACTAACGTATATCAGAAAGTCATTTAGGTTTCAGGAGAAATTATGAGTTTATGAAACTTCAGAAAACTTAAACTCAGATTCAAACTCTGTAACTTCTTAAACACCAAGAGTTCTTGTCGAAATAAACGGTAATTAAAATACCGGACTAATCAATTCGTCTGTTTCACTAGTCAATACACTGTACATTACATGCTAGTTTCCACTGCAATGACACAAATTGAGCAATTAGTACGTAGCCGACATGCCATTTTTTCCAGTAATTCTATGCTTATCACAAAATTTTCACAACGACAGCATGACATTTTTCGCGAAATAATAGCTTACAATTCACAGTCTTACGGTTGGACAAATTCGCCTGATACTAATACTATCCACACATGAGTCATGTTCAGTGGGATGCCTATATAGCCAGGTTAACACGCTGCCGCTTTGCGTCAGCTGTTTTAATCAATATTTTCTGTCATGGCTATATTTTACGGAACAAAAATGTGCCTTCAGTCAATTCACGGTAAAGATTAATGGTCCTATTTATCAATATAATAATCACGGATTTCACTTACATATCTTATACCAGCCGAAACTGTATCAGTAGTTATAGCATATGACTAGCTTTTCTCCTATATTCTTAACAGCATGGCAATTGCTGTATAAAAGTAAACAAGACAAAAATAAGCATGTATGGACTATATTATACTCGACTGCCATAAAACAAACACATATCTTTACTTTGCAACAAAATAAATATTACCGTTCGACTTGACCTGCATACGTTCAATAATCATATTCGATTTCTGACTGAGTCGTCGGCGCCTAAATGCGCCAGGTCCACAAGATCACGTTAGAAGTCCGCTGAACTGTACAGGCATGAATTGAACATGTGTATTATTATCATTTGATAATATTACACTTAAACTGCGATCGTCAAAGGGCTGGAAATAAAATAACGTAAAAATTTAGCAATATGTCTCTACACATGGTAGCAACGCAGACAAAATATTGCGGAAAATTTATAACGTTATGTGAAATATTAATTCATCAAGATATTTCCTGAATCAATACACACCTTTACTGGGCTGTTCGTTTCTTAGTTAGAATCTACAATGACTTTACAAATGGCGGAGCAATTTTCGTTGGACCTCTTCCCAGGTGTTACTTACCACTGACAGGTGTGAAACAGAATAACCAACTGATTAATCTATTTTAGGCTTGTACCTTTTGGGAGAAAGTATATTTATAATGCTTTATAAAAAGAAATGAGAAGAGTTACCCACCATTCAAAAAGAGAACGATTTTAAATATGGGTACTGCTTCCAATTTACTGAGTCGGCACTTCAAAGATAACCTTTTGAAATACTAAAACGTTAATTAAATGACTAGAAGGCGTATGTGGGAACGTTTACAAAATTCCATTTGTATTTTCCAAAACAGAAATAGGATTATGTTACTACCAGAAGGCATATTGCCCAGGTATGTTCATTTCACGGTTCCATTAACGCCAGCAATGTTCATATACCCGTCTCTGAAATGATTGTTTTTGCGACAAAAAATATGTGTAGTGGAAAATGCAACGATGCTGTTGAAATATGCGAGCACATGCACACACACACACACACATATACACACAGCCGGAACTGATTTGTCACTTTAATCATTGCAAGTGCGAGATAAACACTTATGAGTTTTCCTTTATCACCATTTCGCCTACATGGTAACTCACGTCTGATAAAGTGTTTCATCTCTACAAAGAACAAATATTTCGAAGTACATTTCTATCGTAGATGGCCCTTATTTTACCCGACGCATATCATTGGTCATTCTTTGTCGGCTAGCTTAGCCGACTCTGCGGCCCAGAGCTGTTAGGTTTCCAGATGTCAAAAGTCAGTCATCAATCGCAGTTCCGATCCCACTGGAGCATCGCGTGTTTCTTTATGATATGTGTACCAAATACAGAAAGTAAAAGAAGCGTCGTCGTAATTCAGACGGAAGTGTACTGATGCGCCTGTTACCAACATGAATACAAAACAATGGGTGATTGGTGCCCGATGTTTTGAGACAGCCTGATGGTATCATTTGCAAGGGTCGGAAAACCCAATGACGAGTTCAGCGGACATTTCGACATTTCACCGCCCCGTTACTGGGTGACTGGTGCCCGACGTTTCGAGTTAGTGACATGGTGCGACGCCACATGCCAGTAGAACAAAGACAAGAACTGCACCGCTGTAAAAGCCTAAATCTCGCAAGTTTGTCGTACTTATATACGATTACAACACATAAATTATGTTAAAACATTACTATAACAGCATGAACGACATCACAGAATAGCATGTCTCTCATATTTCATTAACTGTGTCGCTGAGATGCAGTCCGAGGATAAATGTTTTTCACGATACACCAGGAACGAATTAGTGAAAAACTCCACCACGCCATTTTCACACTGCCGCTCCTGTGACTTACATAAGGAGACCACCATCGTAGCCACCGGAGTTAACAGCATGGCAGTCTCAAGAAAACAAGAACCTTACTCAATAACTATTATTAACAACAACTTACATAAAAAAACACAAAAGCCCATCACCTGGTCCGAGTTCACCTATTCTATTTTTAAAATTAATTACGTATGTTTGTGCCACACGCGTGTCTTTCTGGTCATACGCAACAAACGCATCTCTTCGTCAAAAAAGTATACCAGGAAAGCCGCGGTTTTTCGCGACATCTTGCTACAGCTCCACAAACCTGAAGTCACTGTTGGAACCATCCAGTTCGTGTCCTCAATCCATTCCCTCCTACTTCCACCTTGTCTCTGCGTTTGTTCTCGACTGACAGATTCCTCACGCTTTAAAGGGAAGAAAAACCTTGCGATAATGTTACTCAGCCCCATCCCTTCCGGAATTCTAGCTCACTGGAGTTGACAAGGGGTTGGAAACCCCAATGCATCACAATTACAAATATCAGTGATTTAATTACATTTACACAAGTAGTCGTTGCTTGTGAAGTTTGAGCTCCTCACACCAGTACTACTGAATATTAGTCTTCCGTTACATTACGCTGTATCCTTGGGATATCAGTGCCCAACGTTTCATCTTCAAACAGAAAAAAAATCTTCAGGGTGCAGTGGTCCTGGACTCTGTGACCCCGAATTTTAAGGCGCCACGAGACTTTGAGACGTCAAGAATTAACGCCAACGAAACAGCGTAACTTCCCAGAAGACTCGAATCTTAATGGCAGTTGATTCCGAAGAAACAAACAATATTCTGTGATCGAAATTCTGACTCGTACCTAGCTGCCACGTATTATACAATACATCACACAAGTTGCACACACTACATCCTTACTTTCAAGGATGATAAGTAACATGTGTTTTCATCACGCGGTTGCCCAGCACATCGATATAATCGATATAATTACGGCTTGAAGAATGGGAAGAGATACCACGTGAGAAGCAGTAGTGACCGAGCAAGCATGACGTTACTATTACAATTTCACTGCTAGGCTTTTTGAATGAGAATCGAAGTCGGGGTAGTTCTTTACGGTTTATGATTTTCTGGCGCGTTCTTATAGTCGCGAAAAGAGCTTATTAGCTTCGTCATATCTGTCCGTACGTAACAGCGCGGCTCCCACTTGATGGATTTCCGTAAAATTTGATATTGGAGACTTCTATGAAAATCTGTAGCGATAAACAAAATTTGGTTGAAACCTAGAAAAATATCGCGCATTTTACATGGAGACCTAATTACGGTTTATTGTTGCCGGCGACATTAAATCGCCACGAGAGCGCTCTCTTCGAGTGAAATGGTATCAGGTTAGTCATCTGCCCGCATGTATCAGCGCTGCTCTCAACTGACGGATTGCCGTGAAATGTGGTGTTTGGGAACTATATGCAAATCTGTCGATAATAAAAAAATTTGGCTAAAATTGGGCAAAAGTATCGGGAACTTTACAAAACAAGCTAATAACGTCGTACTGTTGCCAGCTACAAAGTGCTCTCTTCGAATGGAATGGTATCAGGCTGTTAGTCCGTCCGTCCGTCCATGCGTCCGTCTGCCTGTATCAAAATGTCGTTTTCACGTCAGCAAGTACATTAGTGAACATGTATGGCCCATTGTGAGTTAACATTCAACACAGCAATGACCCACTGATCACTAAATATTTCGCATCTAATATGTTAGAGGTGAGATCTCACCAGGCAAAACACTGTGATTCTGGTCACCACCTTGATAAAATACTACACAGATCAATAAAAAACACATCAACAATGGTAGAATACAAAATGTTTCCTAAGCTTAATATTGGGAGATTGAAAACAATGGATATTCAAAAGGCTTTTTTTTTTAGATGTGTTATTTAACAACCCTGTAAACTGCTAGGATTATATAGCGTACATTACAGATGTATCAAATGCGGGTATGGAGCAGTGATGAAATGGCATTAACAGAAGAAAACCAAAGTACCCAGAGAAAAGCCTATTCCAGTGTCACTTTGACCAAAACAAATCCAAAATGATCTGGCTTGGGTCTGAACCTGAGCCTCCACAGTGATAGGATGGCATCACCTGATCCATGGCAAGGACTCAAAAAATTTTTCAGAGAAACACAAATAGAAACTTTCTGGAATAACCTGAAATGAAACATGTTAAGACTGCTATTGATACACTAGGCCATGAACCACAAAAGGATAAGACAGAATGATTTCATGGTGATTGTAAGATTTATGCAGAAAATAAAACTAATGCATATTGTTACTTTTGAAAAATAAAGATTTATATAGAGTGAAGAAGGGAATGGGGATACAGTTTGGCAGACGAAGAAGAGGCAGTCATAAACGAATATTTATTATTAAAGTTCAAGGATGGTTCTCTAATAAACAATGTGACAGATGCATATAATGAGTAAGCAATGTGCTCTACTAGGCCGTGTGCATAACAACAATTAGATTATCTACAAGTACTAGGTGTACTAACAGTTGCTTCACCAAGATAGTAAACTAAGTATCTGTGATTTTTTTTTCACTTGTGTTCAGTTGCTGTTCACAACAATTGGCAACACTGAACATGGAAAACAATTTGAATAATTTCTGTAGCTCCTCATTGTCACTTGCTGCCAGTGGTTTTTTGTAAATAAAGTAGTGTTTCGCTGAAGTGTGAATATATTCTTAGTAAAGCAAATTTCAGGACATCTTGTGTATGTACCAGGTCCCCAGACTACCAGAATCTGAAGTTCTCTCCTCCTTTCCCTACAGATCTAATGTCTATTTTATTCTTTTGCTGTAACAATGTTTGCATCAGCATTTATCACTGTTCTGAATGAAAAAGACTACCAAATCTCACACCAAAAATGTACATTGTTTCTCTCCTGGAGTGGGAATACTTCAAACCTAATTATTTAAGTTCCCACAGGGGTTTTCAGTGTTCCTGTGTACTGTATGGTTTCTCATGTGATGTGCTGAATAACAATGGCAAAGTCTGCTATGAGTTATCTAAGAAAATGTGTTATATTACACTGGTATGCAAATTTTGCATAACATTACATATTTTCACATCTGGAAGTAAATGTTAAGGTGAAACATGCTGCAACACTTCATCCCTGCAATGTCCTAGGTCATCAACAGACTTGTCTGCACTCAGCCAATGTACATCTGCTAATTGGTGGGCAGGGTTCAATTTGCTACCAACTTCTTGCTTTCAGTTCCAAAGCTACAAAAAGTGTCATTAATAATTTGCAAGTTGACATTTATGTAATGTTTTTGGTGCTGTTGCTAGTTTATAATATGCTGTGAACCTAAAATCTGACAATTTCACAAAAAGAAAATGGTAACAGTAAACAATGTGAAGAAAATATTGTAAGTGGGGCTAAGGCAAAGGTCTCTAGGGTTCTTTATTTTCAGTGAATGGCCACAGCCTATGAACAGCTACTTGAAAATGAACGTTTCTTGATGTGGTGACAAACTGTTCTGTTACATGGTGGTGTGGTCTAGCGTGCCATTTGTGAAAACACACAGCAACAAACATGCAAATGTTTATAAGCTGTGAAATGAAGCAAGTTACAGTGACCAAGAAAGGACAACAAACTAATACCAGGCTGAGAATAAGCCATCTCTTTTTTCATAGCCTGTTCTTGGGAAGTGGAACAAAGTAACATTTGGGCTAATATGTTTACACAATTAATGCTATGTGTTTTGAGCAAATGAATGTTAATGCTTGTTCTTTTACAGTAAAATTTACATAAAGTTCACATGAATAAGTTATATTTCTTGGTTTACAAACTGATAACCACATAAACTGGAAGAATTATATGGAGGAAATGACTCCTAATTTAAGTGGAGCATGTTATGCCATTAGGTTGATGGTCCATATCAGTAGTATTAACACCCTCAAATCAATTTACTATGTACACTTTCATTCTATTATAAAATACAGATTAATCTTTTGGGGCAATTCTTCCAACATTGGGAAGAGCTTCACTTTACAAAAGAAAACTCTCAGAATTATGGCTGGTTCACAACCCGGAACCTCTTGTGGAAGTCTATTCAAACAACTAGAGATTCTACCTGCTCCATACCAGTATATACTTTCATTAATGTGCTCCACTATCAATAATCAGGAAATTTTGCAAATTCATCTATACACAATATTAATACACATAATAAGCATCATATTAATAGGCCAAATGCTAACCTATTGTTATCAAAAAAGTACATTCTATGCTGGCATAAACATTTTCAACCTTTACCACCTAGTGCGATAATCCTCAAGAATGACAAGGCAAAATTTAAAGCAGCCTTAAGAAAATACCTACATACACACTCCTTTTAATCTGTGGATGAATTTTTTATGTGTAAAGATGACTTATAATACTGTTTTTGCAAAATGTTTGTAGTATTTTACATTTTAAATCTGTATATTTATGTATTTATGACTTATTCCACATCCTGCTGTCTTTATGACACCCTAATGGATCCATGGAATATATCTCTGTGTGTGTTTGTGCGTGTCTTCAAATACCTTACGTAATAGTTTTCTATCAGTTGACATTACTGGATGCTTGTTCTTTTTATATTCAAATTTACACAATGTGAACACAAATAGATTATATAAAAAATTCTTATATAATTATCTGTTTATCAGCCAGCATTACTGAGAACTGTATAAGTAGTAAAAGTACCTCCTTTTTTACTGTGTCCTCAAGATCACTGATTAAACACTGATCCAAGAACCATATATACCGTTATTTTTCTGTTATTCATACCATGCATGTTCTGACATTCAATACATCATTCAACATATGCACACTATGATTTACCATTTATGACATTTATCAACTCCTACATATTTTGGCACTGAGGTGCCATCCTCAGGAAGTCATTTATAACAAAGCTATATAAGTCAAATGGCAATCTATGTTGCAATCAATATATTATCCAACATACACACTCTGTGATACGCCATTTATGATATACATCAACTCCTACATGTTTTAGAAGAAACATGTAGGAGTAACATTGAGTACATATGTTACATGATATACTGATCATATATATATATATATATATAGTGTATGTAATTATGTAAAGGTGGGCTAACAACTGAAGAGATACTTCATACCGTTCAAAGTTACATTTTGCTTGAAACTACCAAAATACCTGCACTAAGCAAACAACAGTTTCTTAAAATACAATACGTTTGTAAATGTTCATTAAGACCGACGTATGTACGAAAATGTGTCAATTTCATTTACAGTAAACGTATTTCCCATCAAATTATTATGTAAGATTAACAACGCGGTCTTCTGGGTACCTTGATGAGAAGCCAACTGGCTTCCATGAAACAATGGTATCTGCTTACCAAAGCACACGACGACACGTCCATGAATACTGTAATCTTCATAATAGCTTTCGTGATAACCTCAAATATTACACAATATACAAACTTATATACATACCAAAAATGACAAGTAAACATATAATTCCTTGTTTCCAGTTCATCACAGCAATTATGTATATAGAAGAAGCAAAAAACCTGCTACATTCCTACAAACTAAATGAAAAGACACCAACAAATTGACATATTTGTGAGCAGTTTACTGTCGAATACCTCCATACTTCCCGCACTAACCTTAACTGCGTGGAGGTCGTAATCTGTGAACTACGTACTCCAAGCAGCAGTGTGTCATGGATGATTTGTCAACTGCTCCCTATCAGTAGAACACACCTTGACCCGATCTGCATACCAATGGCACATAGATGGCTCTCAGCATGCCTAGGAAAGGGCGAAACGCGACAAGGGATATGTTTGGGTTTCAGAAAATCAGCAACATTAGTCCTCTGCACAGATTATCTAGTCACGAGGGCGTATTACCAATTATGTACAACAAGGCTCACTATGCAGTGCTTGAGGGCTGAACCGCCTTATGTTGTAAACTGTACCTATTTACGATTGCAACTGCTGTTTAAACCCCTCTGACAGTTTAACTGACCCGTGGATGAAAAGGCTTGTGGTGCCATTAGCGGCCTCGTCTGGCATTACTGTAGCCGGCGATCAGTTTGTGTATTTAGTACCACGATGATGCTTGGAAAAGGGGGGTGGGGGGACAGTGTCGCTGGCACGTATCACTTGAGCGCAGTGAGGCCATTAACTCAGGAAGTTTGAGGTTACAGGAGAGTAGTATTTCAGAGTTACGTTATTTAATGTGGAAAAGTTCATATTTTGGTGCTGGAATTTCTACATTTACAGTTGGAATTGCAGATGGTATTTCTGCCGATTGAAAGAACATCACAAAATATAAAGTTAGTAGAGTCTAAATTTTTGGGAACAACTTTAACAAATCAAAATTTTATTGCGGAAGAAATCAAGAGCCGATTGAGGTCAGGAAATGCTTGCTATAATTCAGTGCAGAATCTTTTGTCTTCTAGGTTGCTATCCAAAAATTTAAAGATTAAGATATATAGAACTATAAATTTGCCTGTTGTTTTGTATGGGTGTGAAACTTGGTCGTTGACATTACGAGAGGAAAGGAAGCTGAGGTTATTTGAGAACATGGTGTTGAGGAACATATTTGGACGTAGGAGGGTCGAGGTAACGGGGGAATGGAGGAGATTGCATAACGAGGAGCATGATTTGTACTCCTCACCCAATATTGTGCGGGTGATAAAATCGAGAAGAATGAGTAGGGCATGGCATGTTGCGAGTATGGTCGCGGAGAGGGGGGTGTATATGGTCTTGGTGGGGAAACCAGTGGGAAGGAGACCACTGGGGACTCTGCACCATGGAGTACGTAAGTAAGTTGCCACTTCTTGTACAGATGGCGTTTGATGCATATGAAATCTGCCGCTGTGTAAGGATAGGACGGCTGTGGCTGCCAGGGACATAATTTTATTGTCAGTTGTATACACTCTGTGGTTCAACAATCGCTTGTGATCCATGCTCTGAACGTCGTCCGAAGGTGGGCCAAAGCTTGTCCTGCTTCTTAGCTGTAAATTGCTGAGGGCGAGACGTGTGCTGGTGACATTTGTTGGAAGCCTGTTTTTGAAATGCTGTAGCTAGGAAGACAAGGCAGGCGTTTTTGTTTTTGTTCTCTTCAAATGACAAATTATGTAACCACTGCACGAAATTCAGGTTGCTCAGCGGTTCAAGGTAAATAAACATTACACAAAATTTTGCGGAATACTGATATGTTTGGTGTTACATACCATACAGTGAAACGTGTACAAACATCGTACGTGCGTACGAGGAATTCCAACAGAGGTTAAGGAGATGCAGTTATTATTTCGATGTATTTTTACCGAACTATATTAAGTTGGCATGTAATAAGGGGCGAAAAAACAGTGATCGATTACAGTTTAGGTATTCGGTTTAGGCATTTCTGTACTGTTTTCTATTGGGTAATCACAACGGTGCGTTAGGTAGGTGGCGCATGTGGCACCCGTGGGAGAGAAGAAATATACATAAAGGATTTGGTGGGACACTGAAGGAAGAATACTGAGTGGAAAATCTAGTCATGGATGGGGGGAAAATATGAAATGGATCATAAAAAAATCGGATGTGAAGGGACTGGCTTCGTTTTATGTGTCTTAGGACAGCAGCTGCTGGTAGACTGTTGTGAAGGAGTAACAAACGTTTGGGTTCCATAAAATACAGGAATATCTTGACTACTTGAACATAACACCTTAAACAGGGTTGTCATCGGTACAGTAGGTGGTTATATCACTGTTCCTGCCCTTGATGTGGTTCCATGTAAAGATCAGAATAAAAGTTTCACGAAGATTTATGGGATTTAAAATATCAGTATTGCAAGATTTGTTAGTGTTGAGGAATGGGGTTTTGACATTACTCATTCTCTGCATTCAAATATAATTCATATTATAGAAGTAACGATTGCACATAAAACATATACAGTGATACATTACTCTCTCCTACATGTTTTGGGAGCCGACTGTCATCTTCAGGGAGCCACACCAGTATTTAAACCTGATGGGGTAGGATGCATTTGCAGTGAAATTTATCATGTTCTATTAAATATTGGTGTGGCTTCCTGAATATTGTGGTTGGCTGCCAAAACGTGTAGAAGAGGATATTGTGTCATTGTATATGCTTTGTATGTGTAAATTATTGGTTTTATGAAATGAATTAAGGAATAGGGTTTGAGAATGTACTCGCCTTTGAGACTCCATCCCATGCTGTCACAGTTTTAAATTTAACCCAGTGACACAGTATTATTGGAAGTGTAACTTGCCAGCTGGAAAGTTTCTTACCGGAATACGAGTAAGTGTTCTTAATGTATTTAACAGTGTAACTAGTGAGGATCTTTTTTTGTGTGTGATTGTGTATGGCGTGTAGAAGTGAGTGATACATAATTGAGCATCATACAGTTTGGCACAGTTCAGCTGGTGTGTTCACTCAACATATTGTCCTTGACTCTGCTCTGGTAACAGTGCTATTTAAGGGCAAACTGTTGTTTTAGTATTGTAGAAGCTTGATTGCTTTTGAAAATCAGGTATTGGAATTAATATGTTTCACATTTTAGACTTTTATTTTTACCTTACCTAAAATATTAGTGGCAGTTGTTACTAATTATTTAAGATTATGGTAGGTGATTGCTGGACCATAATATACAAAGGCAACTTATCACATGGCCATAATTTAACATTTTTATCCACCTTGACCTCCTTTAAAGAAACAAACAAACAAACAAAACAAAAAAAAGGGGGTGGAGGGGGGAACAGTATGGTGACCATGTGTGCCTGTTGCTGAATTTTGGTTGTATTTTTAGTTAATGATCTGAACATAAACCTACATACTTTTCAAATATACTAAATAATTTGAGTGGCAGTGCTGTCTGTAATATATCATCTAAGATGTCATATGCATCACAGTGTGATCATGTACCAAATAAATCTGTGACTTAATTCTACAGATGTAAATTGGGGAGACAGGAAAGTACATGTTGTATTAAAGAACCTGTAGTCACACAAAGGTGGCCTCATCCAACATAACTCATACAGTATACTGTATTAGTGAGGTATAGGAGCATATGTTGTTTGAAAATGTGGTTAAATTTAGCTGTAATTACTTTATTGCAGGTTAATATGTCTGTATTGTCAGGATTGGATGCAGCCCTCCATGAGCTTGGAATGCTTAGTGCTGTAACAGAGAGTAGGCACGACTATTTGCGGGAACAGAAGCAGCGTCACTGCATTCCCAACAGGTCTGCTCTCAATGTGTTGCACATAAATACCCGCTATGTGACAAGTGTGGCTGTTGGTCAGCGTAAAAGCACTACAGTGCGACCCAAGCCCTATCCAGGACCATGTTTGGCTCGGGAAGAGAGAACTCGTACAAAGAGTGAAAACTCTGATGTGGATTTGGGTAACCACTTTGGCATTGCTTTGTCTTCAGTTCCTTCCCAGCTGCTTGAAGTCAACAGTCTTCACAAATCCAGATCCATGGAAAGTGTTACAGTAAATGTGTCTGATGATGAAAGTGCCTCTCAACCAGCACAGGAGGTTGAGTCTGTTTCCAGCAAGATACAACATTTGCAGGTTAATGAATGAGTGGGAAGCAATACCCTGGCCCATTGTGATGTAACTCACTGCAAGGCATTTTGTGAGAGGTGTAATTCTTGTTGGTCCATTCCTGTTTTTATATGTTTAGTTTAAACAAACTGAAAAATTGTTATGGGATCTGAGATTTCTAAAGTATTTACTTTATCAGTTTATATAAGGACATTTGGCATTGCATATACAGTGCACCTGTTTTACAGCTCCATGCAAATTGTTGAACATCCCGTGCTTTTAAGATACAGACTGCTAGCAGAACCAAGTAATATATGAAACACATTACAGCATATCATGAAATGCTCTGTATTGTTACACATACTGTCCTGGTATTTTTGTGAAAATTTCACTGTCACACTGAGAACTTGTGCCTGGGAAATAAAACAAGTCTGAAATTTGTAATCCTGAGTCCCCTGCATACGGTACATGTAGGACGTCCAAGAAGAATGTTTGTATATTCCAGCATAGTGTGTTTTTTATCCAATCTCTCTTCTTAGAGCATGTATGTGCATTCGCGTGTATGCGTGCCCACACACACACACACACACACACACACACACACACACACACACACACACACCAAATTACTGACCCCATTATCTTTGCTATCCTTTTCTTACAAAAGCACTTTTAACATATTTTCTCTACAGGAACACTGTTTCAAAGTGTACTTCACATGGCATTTCAATGAAATAATATGATTGAGTGACTGCTTATGGCTTACATACAGATTGAATACAGTAGCAAGACATAAAATGATACATGGCTTGGAATACTTCATTTCATTTACTGTACATCCTTATTGTTAAATATTTAACATTGGCCCTGTCTAACTATATATTAGAAAATTACAATATATATACAAAGTCCCAAACTGTAACAGTCATAAAGTAGGTATCTATGTGGTGTAATAAAATAATTTCAGTACACAGTACAATAAAATAAAACAGTGAAATACTTACCTACTCCATGGTGTAGAGTCCTTCTTGAGAAGCTAACTGGTTTGCAGCTAGTCAAGAAATTCCCCGCATTTCATGGAACCCGAATGTTCATTACCGCACTCAAAAGCATCCACCGCCTGTCTCTATCCTGGGCCAGCCCAATCCAGTCCACATACCCACATCCCACCTCCTGGAGATCCATCCTAATATCCATCCATCTACGCCTAGGTCTCCCCAGTGGTCTCCTTCCCTCTGGTTTCCCCCAGAAAGACACTATATACCCCCCTCTCCTCACAAACAGTGAAATACATTAATATGAATTTGATAAAGCTGTTCAAAATGGCTAATGAATAATCTCATACATTACAAACCGTCTTTACTCAAAACTGTAAAAACTTGTCAGCTGAATAACATGAATGGCTCAATAGTAAGGAATTTAATTCTTTTTTAAGGAGTTTAAAGATACCCAATTTTTTAATACCATCTGGAAGCTTATTATTTTGATCTCCGTATTTACCACGCTTTTTTTTAAATGAAACTACACTGCAAAATTGCACATGAAGTTCAATTTACTTCTAGTGTCATGACCATGAATAATTATGTTTTGTTTCAGATATCCTTTGTACTTTTTACATAACATAACACCTCTAAAATATTAAAGAAGTCACTGTAAGGATTCTGTAATCCTTTAAAATTTGCCTACAGGACTTAACACTTATTTGCACCACTAATTATTCAAATGACTCTAAATGCCTCTTTCCTTTCACTGTCACTTACCCAAAGTATTATTCCCTGTCCCAAACGTGATTCAAAGTACGCAAAAATGGTTCTTAGCATGTATGGGCTGAAAACTTCCTTTAGTGGCTTAATGATATAAGATACCTTACTCAAACTTGAACATAATGAATGAATATGGACTTAAATTTTCAATTTCCTGTAATGTAAATACCTAAAATAATTCCTGATGGTTTGTAAGCTATTACAGTGTTACAACAATTTGTGGTTTGTTAGGAAGTCTAAATTTATTAGAACAAAAGAACATTGCTACTGTTTTTTTCAGTGTTTATAATTCGATTATGTTTTGCAACCATAACTCTAATTCTTTCATGGCATAAAAATTTTTTTATTGAAGAACATCCTCATTTTTGTCAGCAACACGTATGTTAGTATCATCTCCAAATAAGACTAATTTAACCCCTTAAGTGTTGAATGGGACATCATTTATATATGAGTTTAATAAAAACAGAAGAGGCCCTAACATTTAGCCTTATGGCTCACCATGTACTATTTTCCAGTGTGGGATTGTATATCTGTACTGTGTAAAATGTCTGTGTTCCATTGGGGTTATTTAAAAAAAAAAGTGAACGGTTAGATAAATAAGATCTAAACCACAAATTCATGTTACATATAATACCATATGTATTTAATTTATCAAGCATTGTGTTATGGTTTAGAATATCATATGCTTTTGTAAGATCAAGAAATATTCCCACCACATGTAGATGTAGTTCCATGGCTTTTTGAATGCCTGCTATGAAAGTCTGACTAGTTGTGTCTGTTGATTTCATTTTCCTAAATCCATTCTGTGCTTCTTATAAAACATCCCATTTATGTACAAAAGATACATATATATTTTCTAATATTTTGGAAAAAAAACAATAAAATGAATATTGGTCTGTAATTTTGGGCACCTTATCTATCTCATTTTTAAAAGGGACTTTTACTTTTGCAATTTTCACCTTATCTGGGAAAACTCCTGATTTAAAAGAAACATTAAAATAGACTAATGATTTTTTTTAATATAATGTACACTGTTTAACTAAATATTCAGGGATTTCATCTAAACCTACTGAGGAATTAACTTTTAAACTCTGTGTTATTCTCTCTACTTCATATTCAGTGACAGGATAAACCAAAAATGGTGTTTGGACAATCATCTATTTTTTCCTGTGAAGTGTGCACATTTATATGATTTTTATTTAAGTTTAACATATTATCTACAATATGAACAAAAAAACTTAACCTGTTCATAACATTGTGAGGGTTAGATATAATTTCATTTCCATTTCTTAAATCAGTTTTATAATCATGATGTATAGAATTTCCAATCTCTATTTATTATTTGCTGCATTGCTTTTGTTTTATTTTTGCCTCTCAAAACAAATCTATTATTCTCTCTCTTCTTAGCTTCTTTATTAAATTTGTTATTATTTAATTGATATATCTTAATATAATTCAGTGATTCTCTTGAAAGGTATGCGATTCTCTTTAAACTGTTTAAAAATCACATTCTTTTATTTGATATTTTTAAAATTTGAGTGATCCGTTTATTTACCAGCATGTAACAGATTTGCTCACAGTAACTGTTCAACCATTTTCTGGAAAGAATTGAAGAGAAACTTGATTGAATTGGTGTTTGGCATGAACTTTTCTCCTAAGAACAGAGAGAATTGCTAGTTCACAACACTAAACCAACAAATTGCACAAACTTGTTCCTTAGCTCTTTATATTACATTATCACATTGATCATTCTTTAATGTTTAGGTCCACAAGGGACCATCATCATGGAATCAAACCAAAGGAATACAACATCAAATTAAATTAGTTACTTTTGTACAAGGCAGGCATCATGTAAGAGTCAAGTAGTTAAATGTACACATTTCTTTGTTGAGCATTAGTATAAATGTGATGGATCTGGAAACACAGTGTCTTGGAAGCAGCTTTCATACATAATGAAAGTCAGCACACATGCTTACAAGACACTGTGTATAAAGATAGTGAAACTTCAGCCACATGTGAAAGTAATTGAGACAAAGCTAGATAGAATGCACTTTACTACGCATGGACTTCATCTCAATTCTATGGGGAAAGAA
>Ga0136643_10000630_pt1 | contig 39617 bp, 15 predicted proteins | sample TergutLab28metaG_FD_96883 | JGI IMG/M metagenome (GOLD analysis project Ga0136643, IMG submission 96883) | Labiotermes labralis P1 segment gut microbial communities from Petit-Saut dam, French Guiana - Lab288 P1 (version 3) (version 3) | ecosystem: Host-associated > Arthropoda: Insects >...
ATACTATATACTATATACTATATACCAGACTGTTCCTTAAGAAACTAATTATACTTGTAGTCCCAGAGATGTGTGGTATAGGCCTGTTATTCGCGTTCTTTTTGATATTATCTTTCTCACAGGAACAAGCCACTGGTTTTTGTCACAATGTACGTGAACCCTGAACATGAGCTTGTTTCTTGAGCCTTTAAAATAATATTTAATATTACTATCCAAGTCAGTATAGTGACTAACTTCGGGGGTGGAAGACCCGGCGATCGAAGCTGTTCAGGGTCAAGTTATTTATCTTATCTCCAGTAGGTCCAGACCGGTTCTGGAGCTCACCTCACCTTCTAACCGGTGTGATCTGGGTCCATTTTCTATGGACTTAACCTCTCACCTCCATCTAGCGCCAAGCATAAGACAGAGTGGAGCGGTACCTCCATTTTTCCTCTATGATTTCCAGGCGTTTACATGGACATCTTTATTATCTAGCCTTTCTATTATTAACGCACTTACACCTAATTTTCCGAATTTGCATCTTCAGTTTTCCAGCTACAAATCTACACGCACGTCTCTTTTTTTCCTTGCCTTCCCCACGCCCTTCCGTTTTCCTTGAGTTGACCACACTAGTAAGATTTTACGAATAATAGTGAATTTCTTGATAGTATTTTCTTCGTGGTTTTGTCCCTTCTGTCTTAGTTCAAGTGCTCTTATACACTACCGTCTAAGTTTCCTTCTCAAGAAGAAAAACGCCTTTCAACGCCAATACAAACACAGTTATTATTTTTGCTTTATCTATTGCTTATGTTTCCGGTGCCCGACCGGTTCTGCATATCGTTTTATATTCGCAGCGAGTTGAGTGCTGGTATGATCAGTGTGCCTGTCCGTCCGTCAGTCCATCGGGATTTACCGCAGTAAGTGTCTTCTCCAAAGTCATCTGCTCTGCCAACACTCCACCTCGACTCCGATTTTCTCGTCTTTGGTGGAATAAAAGGGATAAAGGTCAGCTGCCTACAACTGTCTCCATTCTAGTGTGACTTGAAGTGCTGTGTTAAATTATTTTAAAAGCACTTCATGTTCTTTGAGGCCTGTGTCTTGTAAAATATTACTGAAATTTCAATATTTATCAACGACACATTCAGTTTAGTCCACCGTACTTTACAGTATGCATCAATAACGATTCACATTCTCAGTTCATGTAGATTTTTTAAATATACGAATCTCTTGGCTTGCAAAGATATTACGTGCTTCGTTTTTTTAACTGTCAGAGAAAATGGTTGAATTTTTCATAACCTTCTACTCAGAGAAAATAAGCAGAACTCTGTAAACATGGAAACTCGTACCTACCTAACTATCTATCTAACTAATGTACTGGTAGACGATAACGTTTCAATACCACCAATTTCAGTTTCCAATAAAAAATTATTCGAAATTAGTTACGTCCGTCTCTCATTATCATGATTTTTTCCCCTTAAAGCCATCTTTATGTGGTCATACTCCTCTCAATGTCGATATTGTTTTCTGCACCAAACTCTTAAAAATATTCAAGGTCTTTCCCATTCGAAGCGTATGTTTAGGAAGGTGTAATCTAGATGTCACTAATTTAATATTTCTAGGTGATTTTCATTTAAAAAAACAAAAAAGTTCAGAAAATATTGTAACGTTTTTTTCTGTTTTACTAGAAACGCGTGTCACTTTGTTGTACTGTACGTTCACGCTTTTTATTTGCTCGACAATTATGGCAGGAAGTTTGAATTTAATGTTGTAATTGTTGGGAATAATTTCCCTCGAATTTAAGGTAAAGTTGTTGTACCGAATTTAAACTCTCGATATTCTAACTGCACAATATCGAAGGTTTTTGGAATAATGTGGATTGCTAACTTGATGCAACAAGGTAATTTTATTGATAAATGACCTTGCTGCATCAAGTTGGCATTCCACATTATTTCACGAGGAAGATGCACGGTCAAACAACCCTCGTTGAAGTTTTTTATCTTGCAATTCAAACACATGCACCTGACTTCTGCACCGAAATAGGATTTTATTGAATATAACACTTATTTTTGTAACGGATTTTTAATGTGTGGAAAAATGCTAAAGTTACATTACTATATATAGTGTACAACACTGTTCACGTTAGTTTCATGTAGTCCGTGACGAAGTGTGTTGTGTCTTCAGGACTGTGTTGGAATATAAAATTTTTAGTTATTTCTAACGCACAAGAGGTGAATTTCGTTGAAGATCTACGTGGGATAGTCCTTCCTTCACTCCTCGTTCATTTCCTTACCCATTTCATACATCTTTCTCTGTTATAAGAGTAAATTGCCTTATCTTCGTCTTTCAGATGAAACATATTTAAACAGAAACCTACCACTTTTGTTGAAAAAATGAAAAATTATATTTAATCTGAAGTACGTAACGTACACGCATACCCAGATAACACGCATACGTGACCATAAACTTTCTAATTTTTTGTTCCAGTACACCCTTTATCCTTGGGCCGGGTAGCTAAGTCGGTATAGCGGCTGACTACGGGCTGGACGATCCGGGATCGAATCCCAGTGCGGACGAGAATTTCCGCCTATCCAGACCGGCCCAGGGACCCACCCAGCCTCCTGTAAAATGTGTACCGTGTCTTTCCCAGGGGTAAAGTGCGGTCCGGGCGTGCTGCTGACCACTCACCCCCTTCTAGTGCCGCAGTCATGGAAGAGTAGAGCTACACCTCTACCCACCCTCTGGGCCACACCGGGCGTGTAACGGGATCACTTTACCTTTACACCCTTTATATATATATATATATTTGTCTTTATATGTTTACGTTTATCTTGTGCCGCACTGTCTGCTTGGTCTATTGCCGCGGGAATTAACTTTAGAGCTCTCAGAAATAGTTGGCTTTCGACTTGTGTTTTTGTACGCACAAAATAACGAAATAGCTCAAGTCTTGTTGCACGTGCGATCTCAGGGAATATTTATCGTGTGGGCTGCACCTTTCTAGCTCTAACCATAGATATAAAAGTTAATTGATTTATTAAAGTTACATTATATTTAACACCAACTTTCAGCAGCCGCAGTAGCACAGTAATTAAGGTGCTGTGCTACAAATCGGAAGGTCGCAGGTTCGATGCCAGCTAGTGTCAGTGGATTTTTCATTGACATAAAATCCTTCCGATCGCACTACGGCCCTGGGGTCGACTCAGCCTCTGACGGAAATGAGCACCAGGACCATTTCCTGGAGGTAAAGGCGGCCGGTGCGTAAGACTGACAACCTTACCACCATCCTGTGCCGTTGTTACGAAATCTGGGAACCTTAACTTTCTAAGAACCCTCTGGACCTATCCATGCCTGTAATGGGACTGCTTTTACTTTCAGCAGACGGCAACCTGCTCACTCACCGCAGTTATGTTTAAGTTCCAGACGCTCAGCACACGACTCTCATCTCACTTGGCCGCAACCACGAAAGCAAAAATCTCGTCTACCACTGAAGTAAACTTCTTCACATGAGACAGAAACTCCTACGCTTTAAAGTGCATGTGTGACCTAATATTACTGCCGGATAATATAGTGTACTTCTGGTGCAAGACAATACGATTCCTAGGCATTTAATTATGGCTGGGTCGAACCTGTCTTTAAACAACAACAACAACAAAAAGTCAAGTGGATGCTTCCTGCAACCCATCATAATTCTACAAACGGGTCTATACAAAATATGTCACAACTGGACACACTTTCGTCGCTCCAGAAAACCTAAGTTGTTTTTCAAACCCTGCGATGAGAAAAGACCAAAGAAACAAACATTTATCTTGACTAATTCCTGCAATTTATGTGACAAAGCTGGGGTATCCGTAAATTTACATTGGGGAGCAAAGGTATAGCTGTAAATCACCAAGCTTCGAACCCAATCCAACGGTGACAGCTGAATGGCTGATGGTCTAATAGTTCATTTTCTCATTGGAAACTTCTTCGTAATCGGTTTTGGAACAGACGGTTCATTTTTTGTGTTTGAGGTCACCAAAATTAATCTGGCTGATGTATATTTAATCTGTTCCGCCATAATTAGTACTTGGGGTTTCTCCATTAAGTCATAAGACATAAAAAATTTACTTCGTCCAAATCTGAACATAATTCACATCAGCCAGAGAAATGTAACAATATTTCATACATATCAAACCCTGTCATCGTGACCGCTTTTCCAAGGCATTTACTGTGTTCCACATTAAGAGCAGTGTAACTGTTGCTTTGAATTCCACTTCATTAGTGAATATATGAGTCTTGTTAATGTAATTATGTGTAGAATATTACACAACAAGGCAGGTCGTGTAGGTATACTGTAACAATGAAGAGCGTTCCTTCAACAATTGTTGCAGTGGAAAAAGTATTAAGTATTAGACACAGTGAGAGTGCATGTAACCTTAATTATCCAGCACGCAATGCGCATGTGCCGTATGGTCATCTGTGGCCTGCCCCTATCTACAATATTTTGAACATTATCTCATAAACAGCACTATTTCTGAAAAAAAAAAAGGCGCTGGACTTAAAATATGTGTTTTGATTTCCTCTACAACTTTTTTCTGAAACATTTTTCGTTTTAAGAAGAACTGAAAGAGATATGACAAAAATGCTTATTGGTCTTAATGTAAAGTACTCGTTATTTTTGCCCTATTGTAATGAAAATGGAATTTTCTTCAAATATTTTGAAAAAATGCTCAAATTGATAAAAATCCGTCCAGTGGGAGCCCAGTTGTTCCGTCCGGACAGACGGACGGACTGACAGAAATGAAGAAGCTAATAGTCACTTTTCGCAATAACGCCAACTCGCCAAACACAATGATGGCTAAATGAAATATAAATTTAGCATTCGGCATAATAGCGACTGAGCATTGCTCCTGGACACTGAAGCGTAATATAAAGTACATTCAAATTATGTATACAAATGTGATAGACCCATGTCGTTTATGAGTCCAAAATTATAAATTTTCGGACTGTCAGAGACTTACAATTTGCATGTCCGGCATTCATATGGTATTTCTCGGATCCACAGGAACGCATTTCTTTCCACTAAGATCGACACAACATAGGTGCCTGAAAATAATCTTTTTCAGGGTGCCGGTGTCTCTACGCTATGTGTGAAAGTATTCATCGTTTATTACAATTGTTCTTTCGGTACAGAAAGTATATGTGACCGGTTCTTGCCACCCGTTCTTTATAATATGTTGAGCAGTCTCAACACGTTTTGCTGAACTGCATAACGAAACTAAGATCTTAAGAAAGTTAGCACTTTAAAAGCATTGTTTCTTTACTTCGCAGTGCAACCTAATATGACGAAAATTGAAGTGTCATCCTCTAGAGTAGTTGTAAATAAATATGAACGTAGGAAAAGTAGATACTGGATTATAAAATTCAACATTGGAGTTGCCCTTTCTTTATTAATTCATCTTTACACTTCTTTCCATTTTGCGATCTCAATACGACCTGCTGTCGATCTCCTTTAAGTAAAAATTCTGATTTTGAAACTCTGTGTGACATTTTAGATGAGAGCAGCGAAACATACGGCTAGTTAAAATTGTGATATTTCAGTCAAGTGTCGTGCATGTTAAAATTTAGTACGGTGACGGCCTGCAAACTTGTGTATATTTTGTTCTGCTTTTTGTGTTTGTTAAAATTTTAAGATATTAACAAAGGAACGTAACCTCCACGCCTTTTTTGGTGTGCTCTTATTTTATAAGGTTTTTATAAACTTATTCTGTATTCATGTTCGGATCTCTGTGTTGAAAATAACATTTTATAAATTAATCGATATTTGTGGAAATTTGTGCGAACATCTTACCACTGAATGTTGCACGTCCTTTGCAAGTGTAAAACCTAGAGTCTGTGAAAAAACAAGTTAAGAATGGGGGATGCTGACTTGAGTACCGGACCATTTTGAGGCCCAGTCACAAAATTGCGAAAAGCCATTATTAACTTCGTCCTGTCCGTCTCTCCGCACGGAACAGCTTTGCTCCCACCGGACAGATTTTCATTCAAATTGAAATTTGAGCTTTTTTCTAAAATATATATAGAAAATTCGATTTTTTTTAAATCGTAGAAGAATAATGGGTACTTTAATGGAGACCAGTAGACTTTTATGATAATAACTCGCTCAGTTCTTCTGAGAATGAGAACTGTTTCAGAAGAAGTGTGTAGAGAAATTAAAAACACTCATTTTATGCTCAAATAATTTTTTTTTTAAATCGTGCTGTTTATGAGGTAATGTGTAAAAATATTGTAGAGTCTTGCAGACCACCCATAACGATATGGCGCATGCGCATTGTATGCTGACCCAAGGCTACAAATACACACTCAGAATATGCAATAGTGACTGATTTTCCACTGCAGCAATAGTGCCTGGACGTGCCTCAATATTACGTTGTCCGTAAACTGCCTGTCTTGAAGTGTGCTTGGTTCTGTGCCTCCGCACACATACTTCTTCAAAATACGATGCTTCTATAAATATAGAAATAATCCGACACGTTTATCATTGCTACTTCTTTTTGTAGGACATAATAACAACACATATCTCAATAAAGCTCACGCAACGAAGCACAGAATGTACATCCGTAGCAGGGCACTCTTCGCAACATAACATTACACAACACGGCACACTGCCACAGCACCCAAATTGTACAACGAAATTAATCTGTGATTATTTCTAGTGTGACTTTAGCAAGGAATATATAGCTCACTGATGATGGTCTTAGGACCGAAATATGTCGGAGCGTTTTTAATGTTTTAATTTGTAAATTTTATAAATTTTATATATGTACAGTGGTTTGTGTAATAATTGAGTAACTCGACAACATGCACGATGTAACAATAAAAATTTAAAAAAAAAGCTCCTTGTATTGATTCGCCCTTCTCGCAATTTATGTAGGCTAGAGTAAAATTAAATTTGATGTGCATATTTTGAACTTCAACACGCACAATAAAATGTATATACGTATATTGTAGTGTTCTAAATAGCATTCGCGTATTTACAAGATACTTAAGACCGAAAAACCTTGCCGAGACTTGTAGTGTTGGTAAAGTTTGGTATTAATGAATGAAATTTTATTAGGATTCTCTGTTATTCGTGACTTTTGTACAGGGACAAAATTCCTCCGCCATACGTGGCAAAACGTCTTCGATAAATTTGTCATTATAATCAGGCGAAATAAAGCGCGGTTTTTTTGTCGATATTTAGTATTAGAGCGATCAGATCAAGGATGATGAAATGGGCTGCACCCAGATTTGTTGTTCGTAAAGCCGCAGAACTAGATGTAGATGGCAGGATGATGTTCACATAAAAATTAGATAAGTAGGAAGGGACGGCGTAGATTGGATTTACCTGTCTCATGATGGAGACAGGAAGTGCGAAATTGCAAACAGACACAAATTCGATAATATTAAATGAGTCCTTTGAAATAAAACCGGGAAATTCAGTACAGTAAATAAAAGTGCTTCCGTTAGAAATTATCTTAAGAAAATGTTTGTGTTTTTAACATCTTTCTGAAAGAAAAATGTATACCCCTATTTAAATAACACTATTACCCCCCCCCCCTCAACTCATATATTCACACAGAAATCTGGGAAATAACCGTGTGGCATTATGCTCATGGCAGTTTTCGTGAAACTCCTTGAATTATTTTCAATTATTAGCTGACACACTGTACGGACAGACATGCAAATAAGTAAAAAACGTAAAGCAGTCCCATTACAGGCCTGGAGTGGCCCAGAGGGTTCCAGGAAGTTAAGTTTCCCAGATTTCATGACAACGGCACAGGATGGTGGTAGGTTGTCAGCCTTACGCGCCGGCCGCCTTTACCCCAAGGAAATACTCCTGGTACTCATTTCTGTTAGAGGCTGAGTCGACCCCAGGGGCATAGTGCGACCGGAAGGATTTTATAACAATGAAAAATCCACTGACACTAGCTGGGATCGAACCAGCGACCTTCCGCACCTTAAGCACTGTGCTACCGCGGTCCCCATGCAAATAAGTAGTAGTAGATATATTTTTGTTGCTAAAATAGTAGGATATTAATTAGTATCTCCTATGTCTTGCAAAATGTAATATGGATTGTATTGCAGTGTTGGGGTTTGAAACCGCTTCCTAAATGTCCCATGATCAAATACAATGCCTCATTACACATTTCGAGTAATCTGTCCCATTACAATGAGGTCTGCATATTGATATATATAGCGGCCGTATTAGTAGGTTCTAAATGGGGTGTGAGCAGGAGGGGCGGGGGTGGCTGTGCTTTACTTCGGCTTGTAAACTGATTGTTTTCTGGGGGTATAATCGCAACGGAGGAAGAGAGGGTAGCTAAGATATGATTGATGATGGGAATATGTACATGAGGGAGGCGGTTAGGGGTTAGAAATGGTAATAACAATAAGATGCCTTCTAATATAAACGATATTAACAAGGCAACCGCAATTTCGCTTCAGACAGGAATCAAAAGGGAGTGGAACGTTCTGTTATCTGATTGAATGGTGCGTAGGGTGGAAAAAATATTGAGGCTGTCTTGTGAGTCATCTTCTGATAATTACATTTCAAATGTAATCTCAGTCTGCAGTGATTACGCGTGTCAAGTGTTTGATGCGTTGTATATTGGATTTCACGTCGGCCGCCTATCGACAACGTACACCGCAACTGAAGTCCTTGTCGACGGTTGAGGAATGTCTTTCAACTAGTGGTTCGTAGAGGTTTTGCAAGTGGTGGATTATACAACGTGATTTTTATCGATTCCAGTTTTCTACACAGTGAGAGACGGTGATTGAGAAATGTAATATATTTGTGTTTCTTATATGTTCCACCTTGTAATTAATGCATTGAAGGAGTCAAAAGGAATGTCTGACTTAATGTTAGGGACAACTTGTCGATATTTCGAAGTAATAACCTTGACTAAAGAAAACTGTTCATATTCCTTTTCTTCTGGTATTAAAATTTACTTTCGAAATTTTACATTTCTAACGTATTTCCGCATATCATAAGCAACTGTCGATTGTTCTTAAGAAGCTTATATATTTATATTTACTTTTTGATTTCCTTTTCTCTGTCGTCTGTCGTTTTAAGTTTTCGCCTTCATTGTTTTTCTTCTCTGCCAGTGACCAGCAGTTGTGTTCTGTAGATCAACTGAATGAAGACTTTGTCAAACACAACTAGAGACTTGCTGTAAAACAGTACTTTGTTTACAGAACGATATATATTGGGCCACAAAAGTTTGATTCTTGCCCTTTTGGGCCGAAACATGTGGCGTGATATAAACATGGTTTAGGGTTACATTGAGCTGTAGTTGCAGTGGGCAGTGTTTGCTTTCATTTGGTTTCATTGTCTGCCCCTTGTTGTGTAGCCTCTAGCATTATTATTCCTATCATCTTAAGCGTTACCATTATAATCATCATTATCATCATCTCGGCAGTGTAAAATAGCTTTTGACATATCAGTTGGCCACTCTGTGTCAAGTGTTACCAGATATCAGTACCTACGTACTTGGAGTTAAGCTACCACAAAATATTTTTATAAGTGTAGGAGGGTTGTAGTTTCCTCCATAGACTGCAATGACAACTTGAAAATTAGTTGAGTCGTACTCATAAGTATTACTGACGAGGTAAGGACTTGTGAAAATTTGTTTTTCATTTTATTCATATTTGACTTTTTGTTTGTGCTGCACATATTTAGAACGTGTATTACCTTCCTTGAATTAGTTATTGTACTGAAACTTGTGTCCGTACAATACGAACAAAAAGATGTACTATTTATTTTCAATTTATTTCAATAACTAACCTCTACATGTTTCGAGCAGGCTTACTGCTCAACATCAGGAGGTACTACTCTGTATATACAGCAATTGGTATATGTAATGTGTTTATGTTGACTGGCTGTTGGCAGGATCCTGCCAACAGCCAGTCAACATTGCTGTATACACAGAGTAGTACCTCCTGATAATGAGCAGTAATTTGTGCTTGAAGTTGGTCAGTTACTAAGATTAACCTCTACATGTTTCGAGCAGGCTTACTGCTCATCATCAGGAGGTACTATTCTGTATACACAGCAACAGCTAGTCAACATATACGCATGACATATACCAATTGCTGTATATACAGAATAATACCTCCTGATGATGAGCAGTAAGCCTGCTCGAAACATGTAGAGGTTAATTACTGAAATAGATTGAAAGTAAAAATGCATCCTGTTGGTTCATACTGTACGGATATACCACGATGCACGGTCAACAAAACATTAAATTTGAACTTTGTGCCATTATGTTACTTATTAACTTAACTGTAAATGCAGTCATATGAACGTGAAGTCAAAAGTATCGAAGTAATGCAACAAGCAGAAGATACTGCAGAAGAATCTTTAGTTCAGGTCTTCAATGTGACGCTATTCAAAGTCACGACGCGACCTCCGAGAGAAGGTGGCAGAGAAAATAATGAAGAAATGCAAGGTGAAGCAGAAAATGCAGAAGCAGAAGGTTTAAGTCGGGTAAAGATGACTTAAAGAATGGACTTAAAAGAAGCGGTCTTACTAATGCAGAAACGCGAGCTTTCAACAAATTTTCACATATTGCATGCGTCATCGGATAGCGGGAAACAACAATCAGCCCTAGAGCTTTGGGCTATTCTCTTCGTACAGCAAGATCTAAGAATTTTTCCTCTACAGAGGTTAAAATCCAGCAACAGAGATGCATTGAGCCGTAATGTAAGAAACAGATCAGAATTATTTAATGTCAGGTCTTGATCTCTTGTATTCATGTGGGACGTCTAAAACAACAGATGAATTGAAAACTGGGTACACGTGAGGCTGGGTTCGAAATGTTTAGAACGCAAGTGGATTTGGTTGGTTTCTGTGTTCCGAAATACCTTCGTTTCAACGACACAGTCCCCAGTCTAGAAAAGTGGTTGATAAAATTTCTCATAACCGAAATATTTGTAAAGGGGTTGTTTATTTTTGTGCAAAACACTGTTCTGTAAGAAAATGAGTGACTCTTGACGAGAAGATTAGTCTGCTGGGGGGTAGTTACCGACGTTTCGAAGGAACATAGTGCTGTCATTTCCAGGTTGTTAGTTTAAGAAGAGTAGATTAGGACGTAATAAGAAATCGGGGGCTAATAATACAAGTCTGAGATAATGAAAATATAATATAATATAGTATAATATAATATAATATTCAGGTGAAATAAAATTAAACGCAACAAGATGTCCTCTACCAAGGCTCTAGCAAGACTGAGGGACTCTTATTACACAGTTTTACAATTAGGTCTCTTGTAGGGCTATTCGACTGTGTAAAGGTAAAACAATCCCATTCCAGTCTTGGACAGGCCTTGAGGGTTCCAGGTGGTCCTCATATTTCAAGAAAATCGACGCATGAAGATGGTAAAGTTGTCAGCCCTACGCACCGGCCGCCTTCCCCCCCCCCCAATGACACTATCGAGAATCGAACCCGCGTCCTTCCGGCTTATAGCGTAGTGCCTCAACCAACTGTTTCACTGCGTGCCCCATTCGACTGTTCACAAGCACCCAAGCAAATGCAAATTTGGGGCAACCCTGAATATTGGTGGTGTTTTAATCAAAATCTAAAAAGTACTAAGCCACGAAATAAGTAAAATAACGTAATAGCTTAGCAAATGGGTCAATGTTAGTAGCAGAATATAAATATGGTGCAAAATAGGTTTGCATCCATTTCAACGCTTGCAATTTAGTGAGCACCATTCGGGGAGTGCAGATTAACCTAAGCATTTGGCACAGCATTTTTAAATAAACCGTATACATAGGCATAGCCTAACTGTCACGGCATGTTTACTCCTACACACTGTACTTTACATAATGTGTGAATTCCGCTTATCATACTATTCACGCCACAATCGAGCTAGATATGAATTGCACACATGTAAGAATCGTGAATACGCGTGTCTGCATAGTAATTAAACCAACACCCCTGAGCGTCGACACGTTAGTGTGTGTTATGTAAAGTTGTCCTTAAAGTTGGCAAAGGGAAATTAAAATTGACGTTTATAGATTTTTCATAAAATTTTCCATAATCAAATGTCTTTAGAATCAGATTGCCAGTTTTTCCAGTTCTTACATACGTAGCCCTACATACAGACAAAAAGGGTAGACTGCAAGTGGTCTGCACTGATAACAACACTCTTAAAGACAGTTGAAACGACTACTCCGTGGAACTCAACATACGAACTCACACATAGAGTGGGAAGTATTGCAATCAACATAAAAATGAAATTTTTTGATAGAGAATCTTTCTTCAAAGAAATTTTTTCCGAAGCTTGTCAAGGAATTGTCTACTTTTTCGCTATCTGCGTGTTTAATTTATATTCCCCGAAGCGAGCCATTGGGCGCTGTCCTAAACAAATGGGGTCCATTTCACACCCTCAGACCCTGTTTCTCCTAAATCTATTTTAATATAAACTGTATTTGCTTCCGCCTCATTAAAATTCCCTTCGTTTATTAAACTTTGTATGGAATAAATTAAGAATCACAATTCTGGCCTTAGCGGGATACAGGTACATGTATGTTCCTTCACTTTAAATATTGCGTTAGTTTCGAGGGTAAGTCTGTTATGTTCTTAGGAACAGCTTATGTTGGAATAGACAAATATTGCCACTGGTATACTTATTTCACCAGTAAATTACTGAATTAGGGGTAAAAGTAAAATATTCTTACCGTTTTTCTGAATACGAATGACAAGGTATAATGACCTTTGTGAAATCTTGGCAGAATTTTGGATTATTTAAAGACACTTTACCATAATTTGTTTTGAGGACCAATGGGAATTTATAATAAATGGCGGCACGTGGGCCTTACAGTAGAGGACTGAAGTTGGGGATTTTCTTAAACAAAGTGACCGTAACAACGAAGCCATATAAAATCAAAACGTAAATAAATTAATGATGGAAGAAAGAGAAAGGCATTTAAAGGGAGATAAGAAATGAATCTAAAAGGAAAAAGGCAGTAAAGGAACAATGAAGGCACGTAGAAAAGAATAAAAGGTAGAAAGAAAGAAAAAATGTAACGGGCAATCAGGAAAATATAAAGATATGAATATAATAAAGTGATAAATTTATCCGTCAAACACAAATATATTTTGTTATAAAACAAAATGTCGGTTTCGGCTTGTCAGCAAGTTAGGAGCGGGATATACAAGAGTATAAAAACTGTAACGCACTACATCGTAATTAAATGATTTATAACATGTTTGCATTACCCTTTTTCTTATTTTTGTACAACCCGATAATGCCTTGCTAAAAGAGCCGAAACATGTAGTTGTTGGTTTTTACAAAATGTATCTTTGTCTGAGAAATATATTTGTTGGTTGATTATAAAACTAACACAGAGGGATGAATGATGTGAAGATGAAAGTTAGAAAGGTGCGTAAACAGGGATGAAGAAATGAAAGATGCAAAAGGGGATCACTGGAACGAAATGAGGAATAAAGGAAAGAAGAAAGAAAACAGAAAAATTCCAATAGTTTTACCTCTCAGATTGTTTTCTCAGCTTCAATATTGCGGTTATATTTTTGCGTTACAGTAGGCATTTGTTTGAGTCAAGGTCGTGAATGAAAAGGTGAACGAATCGTTCTTGTAATAAAACAAACTAGATGCACTAACATCTCAAATTTACTTTTCGAATAAAACTCTACATTTTTCGGACACTTCCTTTGCCCATCACCAAGAGTTTTTTACTGTACACACAGCAATGGTATATGCCATATAGGTTTTGCTGACAGCTTGCGAGCAGGATCAGAATGGAACACTTTTTCCATTCTGATCCTGCTCGCAAGCTGTCAGCAAAACCTGTATGACATATACCATTGCTGTTGTACTGTCGAAAACCCCTGATGATGGACAGAGGAACTGTCCGAAAGATGTAGAGTTTATTTCAAAAATAAATTTGAGAATTAGTGCATCTAGTTGGTTTTATTGCAAAATATATCACGATGCACGGTCATCTGAACGTCAAATTATGATCGTTATGCAAGCACTTCAGCGAAGAAGTTACAGATGATATGCGCGTAAATTTAATTCAGTTTATTTTAGTTCAGTTTAGTATAGTTTAGTTTAGGTTGTTAGATTGAACTTCTCTGTTCTTATAACTCTTGTGTTTGCTGCTGGGTGGGGGCTGCACGTTCTACAGTGACATTTTGTTGACGTTTAGATCAAGACATGCACACCACCTGGTGGGCTGATATGGCAATCCATTATTATGCTGCCTGCTGTAACGGCGCTCCGTGCTGACGTTAATAAACTCACCCTTTGCTTTTATTTGATACCCTCCATGTCGTTGTCTGATTCTGCCCTAGATGATTTTTTTCTGTCGCTGTGAAATATGACACTATGCCATTAATAATATCAAGCAGTCACTCTGTATATAGTAAGGTCGAATATTTATGTTCGACGTCAGATTTTTTTTTTTATTTTAAAGAGAGAATTGATTCCATTGAAGCTTGTAGATATGCTATATTTAAAGTGGCTGAAGCTGATAAATTCGAATTAATTAGCTGACTTCGTAGAGCAGAGTCAGTATCTTCGGTGTCGATAGCAGCTTGGCTGATGAAGAATTTTTCCAGTTGTGTGTGTGTGTGTGTGTGTATGTGTGTGTATGGGTGTGTTTGTGTATGGGTGTGTTTGTGTTTGTGTGTGGGTGTGTTTGTGTGTGTTTGTGTATGTGTGTGTTTGTGTTTGTGTATGTGTGTTTGTGTTTGTGTATGGGTGTGTTTGTGTTTGTGTTTATGTGTGGGTGTGTGTGTGTGTGTGTGTAAATCGAATCTTCGTTTTCGCCTTCACTATAAAACGCTTTTAAACCTGTCTTTTGATTTGTTCAATTCCAACAACATCCTCATAACCAAATTGAAGATCTTGAAGATTTTATTTAATACTATCTAAAAACTACTCGTCGGACTTCTTACAAGATATAAACCTTGCAGACTTGCATTTTTATGCCTTCGCCACTTCTCTATTTGCTCTCCATGACCCACTGAATTATGAATGGAAAGCTTATGATTGCTTTATTAAGTGCACACAAATCAATATACTAATTTGATCAGAGGTCTGCATCACAAACAAGGACACAAACTATGAATCTCCTCCTTCTGTAATCTTTCTTGTTGGTTTTTATCGGTTAAAACTACTTTTCTTAGCTTCATGTTCTGAAATATCGCTACTCTGTAGTCCTCATTACTATTTTTTTTTTTTGGGAAATACGTTTTTGAATAAGAGTCTGAAATTTGTGATACGTAAGTTATCAAGCCTGTTCTATTACATCCTGAAGTTCCCAAAGTAAGGCTTACAGAAACGCGATGTAAAAGCCGAGCGAACTGCTTGATACCAGGTTTAATTTCCCATCAGCTAATCATAGTCCCATGTACTTAGATGGGTCTGTCGCTACTGTAGACACTGATGTGGGACTACAGTGGAAGAGCACTGTGGTGAAAGAGAAGTAACAAATTTTTTATGAAAATTCTCAGCTGTAAGAAATTCTCTTCTTCTTTATAATGGATACAGTAGTGCAATACGATGTACAGGAGTGTCTTCTGAAGTAACCCTCCACAACTCCGATTCGGTTCTAAGTTTTTCTCAAGTAGTAACACCCCACCTGCTTTCTTCCCACGGCGATATTCTGGGGGTAAGGTAGAGTTGGGGGGGGGGGGATCCCCCCCCTCACAATGTGAAAGGGAACGTGTTTGTATCGCAGTTTGTCTTCTTCCCAGCTCTACAGGAGACTGGTGGGCTGTGATGCTATATAGATGTCCGTAATTATGAGATATGAGAACAGTTCAGCAAGGAGCTCGGAGTGTTTTAGTGGTTGCAACAATGCACTTCAAATTTTAGAATTCAGGTTAGATTGTAGCTGGGTCTTAACTCTGTAAAAATGATAATAATAACAAGACCTAATTGGAAACAGTGAAAAAGTGTTGGAAGGTATTAACGCCCCTTGCTTTCCTCAACCTATTTCAATTTCCTTAGACAGACTTCGCAAAAAATTCTTTAAGTATACTCACGATATATCAGCGCGTTTAATACCTACTCGTATGAAATAAATTTTCTTCAGATTTGTTCGATATAGACTCGGAATTCTCTCAGACGCCATTTTTTAACATGCCAAGATCATTTCATAGAAAATGTGTAGGGAAACGCCAAACTGAGTTTTATACCTTTCGTAAGATTTATCACCATCAACTCCGAGACTCAATACAGAGTTCATGCTTCCGCAGTTGGGCTTATGACTTTCTGCAAAGTAGTCTGTGTGTGACGTTGACGAAGTGCGTATACTTCCCTGCATACGCGTCCTAACGAAAGGTGTCTAACCTTCTTTTGGCAAAGGGCAACAAAACTTACATTTGCCTGGTTCGCGGGACGTTGCAAGAAATTGTATAAGTAACGTCCTCAATTACTGTGTAATTTTTATGGTATACATAAAATTTACAAAAATTGATCGCAGGCGGCTTTACACATCCTGACAGATCGCGATATTAACACCCGTGCTCTAAACTGTGAAATTTTAATTAATTCCTTTGTAGGAGGCATGATCTAGAGCAATTTCTGCTTTTCATAGAACAAGAAATTTTATCGCCTCTTCAAAACAAATTATATTACAACTTAGAGTGACGACACTAAATCGATATTTTCACAAACACTTGCTCTTCGATTTGGTATCACGAGGACGAAATGACATCTTCTTTTCGGGTTTTAAAACCAAAATTTCTGTACACGTGTTTTGTTACCACAACGGATGTGAACTTGCTGTCATATCCCAGGGAAGGGATAAAAAGTGAAGATGTCTGAGAACAGGGAGCTGAGGACAACATCTGGACCAACGAAAGAGAGAGCATTGGATAGTATGAATTACAATTTTGAGTACTATTACAAGTGAATCAGTCAAGCGGGATACCATGTGCTAGCCTATGAAACAGTCATGTCTCAGATTACAAATGTGTACAGAATGTCGATAGAAGAATACACGTAAATAGATTTTATTTATGAAAGCTTTATTTAAATGAGAAGATAATATTAAAACGGAAATTAAAGGTGTGTGGCTTGAGGATATGGATTGGGCTCATGCGGTTTAAAATCGGGTCTGGTGTTGCTATTTTTTGGACGATGTAATTAAATTTCTCATAACGTCAAAGACGAAGAAATTCTTGACCAGTTCAGCGACTGGCAGCTTGTCAAGGGAAATTATTTCTTGTATTTATTATATGCCTACCGCGCAGTCATCTTTTATGTACTTCTGATATGATTACCGTTACAATATTAAATATTTGTCCTAAAACTCTTCCCTAAGTATTATTTACTTTTGTTGCCGAAATTTTAAGGGCCCAAAAGATTGCGGTATTCCGTCCCCGTAAAATAAAGTGCAGACCCTTAGTTTATATTTAGCAGACCCTTAGTTTATATTTAGAGTGAAGTGTTAGTTACTCATGGTTAGCTGTTTTAATTCAATGACAGTAAATCATCACATATCGAAAGAGGACAAAAGGCAATGTAAAGTCTTCTGCAGTTTTGGAAAGGAAAGCATCCTCTGTTCCCACAGAGCAAACAACTAAGCCCTGCAGTCAAGCAAACAGAGAGTCTGATGTAACGGAATTCAATTGGAACAGTGTCGACCGTGTAGAAGTGTGTATGAACAAGTGGTTTATCTGCAGAACGGTCATTAATGTTGTTTGAAGTTGTCTGTGTTTCCCTTCCACTTTGTGTTTGTTAACATCATGTAACCACCCAACGGCAGCTGCAGCAAGACTTGTTAATGGGGTGAGTGGTTGTTTGTTGACGTAAAGAACAAATTAATTGGGACTCTCAAACGTCGTCCGGATGTCCATCATGGACTCACATCCCAGCACTGAATTTGAAGTATAAAGCGTGAGAAAGATTGTTTTCTTCTTGTTTGGTTCACCAACTTGAATGGATGGTGGGACTGGAAAAGTTCTCGTTTTTTAGCGTTTCATGCGCATTTTTATGACGCGTAATCAAACTATAACGTTTATTTTATGGTGTAATCGGTTAAAATTACAAAATCATTACATCACAGTAACATGAAAATAAAAAGTACTAAATTTGAGTGATGTATTTAAAACTCGAAATATTTAAGACAAAATTCTTCCGTGAGTTTGCTTCTAAAAACTAGTTTCTATTACCCATGCAAATTTAAGTTCAATTTAAAATATTTTGTTTGGATGTTTTAGTTTATAAATTATTTTTCTCAACGTTTATATGTCCGTTTCATTTATTTCATACACCAACTGATTTTGAAAATTTCAAATTAAATGCCAGATTTAATTTCGAATTTTAAATACAAAATATTGCGTGATACATGAGGAGATTAATTTATTTATGTATATGGTACTTCTTTCGAAGAGACAAGTATGTCAACAAATAAAATAAGACCCAAGATCTTAAATACATGAGAATATGAAAAACTCTATTAAAGTTGTTGCTACTCTACCAGGTACATAGTTCAAAAACGTTAACCATGATACTCTCGACCATTAAAGTATCTTTATTTATTTAAGTCCAAATTTCTTAGACTTTTTTCATATTCAGGGAAATATTTAATAAGCGTCTCTTTAATTTCGTTACTATTCGTTTTAGAGGAAATGAAATAAAATTCGGTTCCCTGAGCGGAATGAAAGTTTGATTCAATTAATCATGTTTTGCAGCTATATTTTTCTACAGACATACTTCTTTAACTTTCAGGACTTAATCCATTTATTAAATGCTCAATTGCTTAGTATGTTTCAGTCAGTTTGTGCTGTTACAACATTCATGTCACTTCTTTTACTTGATTCTGTCTTCGTTTCTTACTTGTGGAAATCGTAAAAAAGAGACCTTGCAAGTTTTACGTAAATTTTCCTCTGCTAACTTCTTTAAGCAACGTTTACGTGTGTATGTGACTTTGTACTTAATGAGGAAAAGTACTTTTGGAATATTGAAACAGGATCGTGCACAACGAGTGCACTTCACTCCGAACACTTTTCCACCCTCTCCTATTTAGCAAGATATCAGTATTTATATTCCGTTGGCGTAGATTTTAGTGCATTGCCAAGGTACTTCGTGTTACTTCTTCCCAATTTCAATAGAATTCTGATCAACGCAATTCCCTTCTCGTTTGTAGCGAAACGTATTTGTATTTATGCTTTTTGTTTTGACACCTTTTTCTTATCTGCAGAAGTGCGTCTAATTTTACTTTTATGCGTTATTTAAAGTCTGTGTATCAGATACAAATGTTATGCAATGTTCATTTGAAATGACGAGTTTATTTGAAGAGTGAATTCGAAAGAATCTCGAAAGAAACTATGTTGTTGGTACTGTAATATTCGATTGAATAAATAATTAAATCAATCAAGATATTACTTGGGTAGTAGACACTCGAAAAAACTATGTGGACTATATGAATTTTTCTTAGTGTTAAACCTGGTTTTACGTATAGTAATCATACACTCGACTCTAAAAGCTTAACAAAATACGGACAGTAGAAGCAAAAACATGTTGTCAGTTCGAGATATTTTGGTTCTTTGAGTCATCTGTAAAGATATCTGTCCCATCTCTCTTTCAATTTGTGGACAATGTGGTCGTCCTTAGAAACACCTTGCCCACCCATGCTTGAAGGCAACAAAACTTAGTGCAATGATGGAAACACACACACTCCTCAGTTTGTGTGAAGAGAGTTAGGGCCAGAAATGGGCTTCAACCAGGTGTGCAAGAAGCTTGCTATGCTGAGCGCAGACTTAATTTCCCAGTAACTTTTTGTGCTCATCTCTTCGTCACATTCATATCGTCTCTTTGTTTTTAATTTCAGAAAACTTCCTCTTGCAACATGAAAGTTTTGTGCGCGCTGTGCTTCAAAGCTAAGATCATTTTTAGACATTCCGCTCTTGAATATATTGTCGTCTCCCTCTTCTTAAATATCTCTAGTATGAGCGTCTCTCAGACTGCGCACTGAAATATCACAGTGCAAAACAGTGACGAAGGATTCACTCAGGATTTTCTTCTTTGTTTGAATAAAGAGGAATAAACCGAGACAATACTTTAAAATAATCCACGATCCGCAGTCGTTTATAATCAACCTATGCTCTATTTATAATCAACTTTCGTTCTGTAATTAATTGAGGGATTCCCCAACTCAGTATGACTGCTGTATTTAGAAGATTAGCTGCGATGTAGAGGTTGTGAATGTTCAGTGCTGCAATAGATCTAAATAAGCTTTCACCTTCAAGCTTCGACCACCTCATCTCCAATATACGAGCTCCTAAGGTGTGACATGTTACTCGAAAAGGACGTTCAACTGAAAACGGGTCGGAAAAGTGTAATTGTTCTGTCTAAATGCATATAATTTAAATAAAACTTTCTTCAAGCAAATTAAATAATTCCTCGGTTATGTTTTCATATTTTGATATTTAGCGTGAAATTTTATGAGATTATTCTATTTATAGCTTTGTATGTTGCTGAACATTGGACACTTTGGAAACTAGATCAGAAAAACTTCTGGAATTTTGAAATGTGCTGCCGGAGATGATCAGTTGGACCGATCGTGTGAGAAATGAAGAAGTAGTACATATAGTGAAGGTGGAGAGTAATATCCTACATAGAAGAAAAAGAAGGAAGGCTAACTGGTTGGTCACGACTTGCGTAGGAACTGCCTTCTCAAACAGGTTATTGAAGGAAAATAGAGGGACGCGTAGAAGTGACACGAAGAAGAAGACATAAACAGCAACTAGATGATCTTAAGAAAAAGAGAGGATACTATAAACTGAAAGAGGAAACACTAGGTCGCACCATTTGGAGGACTCGCTTTGGAAGGGGCTACGGACATGCAATCAGACAGACAACATAATGAACGAACATTAAATATGTAGTCATTGATGCAAACGTGTACAAATAGCATGTAATATTTAGTTGTACATAGGCTCGATAGCCTGTAGTAATAGTGCATAACGTAGTGGTTGAGTTTCTGGCGTATTTAAGACGTATCATATGCTCGTAATAATTCGCGAGTATTTTAGGTTCTGTGTTCGGTTTACGACACTCTCTGTTCAGCTCACCTCTATGTGGTACCGATATCTGGAATGTAAGCTGCGAACTTTACTTCTTCTGCACAGGTTCAGGGTATTATACTTAGACACAGTGGCAATTTTGAAATTTTCCCCCATGGCGCAACAGTCCTTAGTGGGTCAGGGCCTCCTTACTCCCGAGGCTGAACCATCACACTCAGACACACCAAACTCGGTAGGACTCCTCTAGATGAGTGATCAGCCCGACTCAGAGATCTCTGGGTGACAAAACACAACATTCACAACAGACAGATATCCTTGCCCCTGAATGATTCGAATCCACAATCCCAGAAAACGAGTGGCCACAGATCCACACATTAGACCGCGCGGCCACCGGGATCGTAACTTTTTACCGTTTGCTAAATTGTGTGATAGGTAATGCTCAGCTGATACCTTTTAGAGTTATATTTTGGCCATCCTCTTTCCTCCTTTCTCCTCTCCAATAATTCATTACGTGATTTTATTTATTTTTTAGCTGATTTATCTTATTGCGTACGAAGATAAAATCATATTGTAACATGCCCTTGCATGTGGATATGTCCCTATTTTATTATTTTATTACCGTCTCCTTAATGTAACGTTAAGCCATCTTTATTTCAAAATTATTTTATTTTAATATAAATATTACTTCGATACAATTGTGATTCGTACTGTGTCTCTTACGTGAACGAACTTCGCTTTGCACATAATATGATATCGTTATTCCGTTCTCAGACCGCGAAACATCGAACGCTATTTGAATAAACTAAGCCTAGGACAACGTTGCGCTCAGAGTTAACAAAGACAATAATTTTTTTGATGTTTTGCTGACTGTGCATCTCAGTATATTTATCTTAGTAATTAACCAATCTGATGCACAATATTTTGTTTTACATTAAGTTTTATTTCATGCCTCTACATGTTTCGAGCACCATGTGCTCATCATCAGGAGGTCAAAATTTTATTATACAGCATCTGGTATCGTCACACCTAATTAATTACTAAGATAAAGGACAATAATGTTTTATACTTCGCAAATGTTTCGTTACCAACATGTCAGTCAAATGTCCGTCTCAAAAATTTTTCCACGTTGAAGGTATTATCCTTTGCTATACAGTTTGATTAAATTTGGAATTGAATTGTGCCTTTTACACTAAAATTTCATTTATATGGTTTCACATAGAACAAATTTTGCTCGTGAGGACGGATAAACGGAAACACTTGGCCGGTAAGATGTACGCTATTCATGCCTGCCAAATGAGCCTTAAATGATGCTAGACGGCATAGGTATATTATTTCATTTATGTAATAACTGGGCGAGACTGCATTACCCTAATTTCGCACTCTGCCATAAATACAGCTGTATTTTGTTGGTCATATACTTTATATTCCGCAAGAGCAAGAGAAGAGAAAAGAACCCGATAATTTTTACAGCTCTGTCATCAACAGTGCCTTGGAAAGCAATATTGTGCTATGAAGCCAAACACAGTTAGCCTTGTTTTAATTTATCGCAAACTTGCAGCCTCATTGTACATTCAACGAAACTGTTACTGCAAATTTGTTGGTTTATATATCATGTTTTTGAAACTTGGAATAATTTAAAATATACTGTGTGACACTGAGGACGCATGCTGTTTGTATTTCATGCAAATTCAACACCCACACACACACACACACACACACACACACACACATATATATATATATATATATATATATATATATATATTTACTAGGTTCAAAATTTTATTGGCCTTTAGTAAAAGATCTTTGGAGTCACATGCTATATATTATCAACGTATGGCCGTCGCACATTTTCTTCATACGAGGTCACCATCCGAATAATTTAATTTAAACACCGTTGACAGACTGCATAACACTTGATTCCTCTACGTGGAATCTCAAAGAGATTGCATGGCTGACTACGTGGGAAATGGTTTTGCATCAAAGCTTACTTAAAAATTAAAAATAAGGTAACAGGAACAGAGTAAACGAGTGATTAATGCTAATTGATTATAATGTACAGTATTTACTGTGGTTTATCTAACACTTCTCTTTCGTGAGGGTAGACAGAGCTTGATGGCTGCCACGATATTAGTAAGAATGGCATCACATCATTGAAATGTATGGTTGCTGAAGACAGTAAAAAACCGAAATCGTTTCAAGAAAAATTTAAGAACAAATTAATTTTGGGGAATGTTTGCAACGATTCGGTTCAAAGTCGTTTATCCTTTCTTATTCCAGCTGAAAGTTTACAAATTAAAATACAAAAAAAAATTTAATTTTTTCCTTTCTTTTTGGTGTAAAACTTGGTCTCTAATTTTGAGGGAAGAATATGAGTGTAGACACCAGGACGTTCAGAACGTTGGTGCTGAAACAGTTTGACGTGGAGGATGTGACAGAAGGACAGTTGAAAGTACCGAACGAAGAGCTTCGTGACTTGAACTTATCGTCAGTTAATATTAGGGTGACCAAATCACCAAGGATGGGCCCGAAGAAGCATGTGACTTGCCTGAAATAGATGAGAAGGCTTACAGTATTTAGGCGAGAATAAGTGAAGGAAATAGACTGCTTGAAGCGGATAACTATTGAAACTGATCATAAATAAATAGACTATGAGGGTGTCGACTGAATTTATCTAGCTGAGGATAGGCATCATTAGCAGCTCCTTGTCAACGTGGAAAAGAATATTTCGTTTCCATGAAATTGGGGATTTTTTTTGACTAGCTGCGCGTCTACTTATTTCTGAAGAAGGGGTCATGCTAAACGTAGCTAAATAATTTACAATAAGGGGATGCATTAAAAATTGCATGATTTGTGATTTTTAGAAAATAATATTTCTTAAATTAAAGGAGAGTGGAAGTGGATTTGCATGTAGCAAGCATGTGCGTAGGGGGACCTAAATAAAACAAACTGAAGAGCAGACACAAATTGAGAGACCTAAGCTTCTGCGGGAGGAAAATATTACATATATGTCTAAACATTAATGAAATAGTGTTTGGATGTGTGGTCTATTGGCTCAGAATTTTGGCAAGTGGTGGGCCTTATGAACACAATGTTAAAAGTTTGATATGTTCCGCATTCCTTGCATAAATTATATGCATACAATAAATTAAAAAACAAAAAAAATACACTTTGGTTTTATGGATGTAATTTTATTACTTAGTGGTTATCAGCGTATTTCGGCCACTCATGTGGTCTTCTTCAGGGTGTTGAGAACAAGAATACAAATATAATTAAAATATTCTTGTTGCTGCACCGTGCATATCGTCGAATTATTTAATAGTATACCAACTGATGCACATACATAAAACTTTTTTCACATTAAAACACTGAATTTCCTCCGACATGTTTCGATCCAAGGATCGAAACATGTCGGAGCAATTTTAGTGTTTTAATGTAAAAAATGTTATGTATGTGCATCAGTTGGTATACTAATAAATTATTAAAATGTGTCTATGTAAATCCACGGTAGAAAATCTTGTAGTTTTTGGTTGAAATTCACGGTTAAATAATAAATAAACTATGTGTAAAAAAATATCAGAATTTAACAATTTGTTAACTTTTTACTGTAACGTGTTTAAGAAGGCAGTTCGTACACAAGATTGCACTACGAAAAATTACAGCACCACGACTGTATGAAAACAATTGCAGTCACGTGTTGTTTCAAATTATCCGATCTCCAGTAATGTGGATATGATAAATAACAGGGCCCCAGCGTTCGTGCTTTGGGTTGAGAGAGCAGTGTACTTTGAAGACTTTTCGCTAAATTGCCCTTTATCTCTTCCTGCAGTCCAGAGGAAAGAATCAGGGTCTGAGAGAAAGAGGCTGAATATGTGATCTGTTTAAATAGATGGGTCTGGTGAGGTTACTGCCACATTCTCGGCAACTGTGAAATCTGTTCAGTGTCCATCTTACCGGTTGCTCCCTTTCTTTTTATTCCTCTCCTCTTCCAGTTCCACAGGTTTAGAGTTTGTTTATATAGGCATAATGTGCTTACATTTTGATCTATAGTTTATAATTCTTCCTCACTGTTCCTGTACCTTTCCTGCTACATATTCCTTATTATTTTGTTTTCCCATTCTTGTTGCATATTGTTCACTTCTTTAACTTTATTTTGAGATACATGCACATAATCTCTTAGATTCTAGATTTATTAACTTCTTAAATATTATTTTAACTGATAAATTGAATATAACGTAATTGCTGTTTAATTTAGGCAGAATTTACTGGTTTCCATAAATGTCATATTCCTTGTGTACCGAACATATCTGGTCATTTAACAAAATAAATTTAGCGTCCCTTTTCCAGTAACATCGATATGGTACAAAATATCCTTATAACCTCAAAAAAATGAATGTTTTATTACACAGAGTTCCGTTGTGGTTCGATCTTAATTATATCCACTAATTTGGTCACGTAATCTCTTCTTGGTCTATCAGTAACATCTTCATGTTTTTTATCATTTTATTTTCACCTAGACGCTTTATTTGCTACTTTTGTTTCTTTGGTTACTAACTAAAAATTGGACTCGAGGAGAGAGCAGGAACAGATTTAAAAATTTATTTGCCTAATTATAACAAAATGCTACACTTAAAAGAACCTAAATGAACCTGAAGTGAAATAAACGGTAAACATCAGTAAGTGAACATTGGTGCTCCAAAATACACCAAGATGAATCATATCTGGGACGATTTTCAAAGGTCAGCTGTTGGCGGAAAATGTTTGAATTGTACCAGTCGTTAGAAAATTTTAGCGTTTCATAAAAGAGGCTAATGGAGTTTCTGGAGTTTCAACGTCATGCTAGTCGTTCACTACGATATATGTGTTACAACATATGACAGCATTTATATGGCGCGTAAAGTAAAGTTACAGGAATTTTACTGGGGCAAAATATGCGGGTTAAAAATTTCAGGTAATATGTCTCACTCTCTTGCTTTCTGTGCGTTGGGCAGAAGATATTTAGAAAACTGCAGCCAAAATCCAGCTAAAAAACATGTCCATGAAATCGCAGGCTTTAAATTATTTGTTTCATTATTCTTGATCCAATATTTTGTTTCAACTGTACCCGTAATTTTTGTTCCACTCTACTTGTCTAGTGTGTGACAGGCATGTTATTAAGACCTTTCGCCCCGTTCCGCCACACCTCACACAGTACTTGTCTGCCCTCACATTCCAGTAAAGGATCTCCAGTAAAAAAGTGTAATGAGTAAAGCTCTTTTCCCCAATTCATTTCAGAGACGGTAGACATTCTTCATATTTAGGATTTAAAACAAAAGTGTCATTTTTAATTTCAGCATAGCGAGTGACTGAAACTCATTCCGACGGTGAAATTCCAAACAGGTAATTTTATTAGTCAGTGTCCAATCCAGTATTACTTGCAGACTAAGCAGAGAACACATTACGTTAGTAATATATCTAACCGTTAATAAACATCGAAATCGCAGGTAACTAATTCAAATAATTGTTATTGTTTTTTGTACACAATTATTAATTTTGATTTTGTCTCAGTTGAATGATACGTATCCTTCATTCTTTTGACCACAAATACAAAGAAAGAGACAGTGAATAATATCCAGTCTACAAAGAAAGAGACAGTGAATAATATACAGTCTACAAAGAAAGAGACAATGAATAATATCCAGTCTACAAAGAAAGAGACAGTGAATAGTATCCAGTCTACAAAGAAAGAGACAGTGAATAATATCCAGTCTACAAAGAAAGATACAGTGAATAATATCCAGTGTACGACTGCGCAATCTGTTGTGCTTTAATAAACCGTAAACTGAAATTCCTGAAGTCCTTATTTCTGTGAACTTTGACAGTCGTCGGGTGTTAAAAATAAGAATTAAAACTTTTTGTTAAGTTGTGACATCCTTGTGTTTTTATAGAACGCAATATTTATGACGTAGTCCTTTGACACACAACTTTCATTGTAGTAAATGCAAAACAGTTACATGCTGCGGTTGCACGTAGCAGCCGTCATCAGGGCGTATTTATCAGAAAATATAAAAAGAAAAATATATAGCTGTAGCCATACATGTGATTATAAAATTTAGTATCATGGATTTTATAATCATACGTATGGCTACAGCTGTATAATTATTTACTAGGGATGTCGAGTTATGAAAAATAAAACAATGCTTGTTATGCATAATCTCAGTTATTCTGAGAAGTCCCACCTTATGATTAGTGAGGAAATTTAACCCACATTCATCGCGTCAAGCGGCAGTTATCCGCCCTTCGACCGTATAGACAATTGCCGACAGAAGATAAACCTCCGGTGGCCGAAGGAATTGTGTCTTATAAAAGCAATTGAAGCAAGAGTCCCTTCCTGTCTTGGCACAGATATTTAACAAACGTCCAGCGTAACGTTACGTAATGTACTATCAATAATACATCCGTGCGCAAGACAGTAAGATATGGCAAGCAAGTTCCAATGCAAATTTGATGTTCATGTGAATCATTCCAATGCAAGTGTTGGAGTTATTGCAAGAAAGGGGAAAATATATCGTCTTACTGTTTTATGGTGAAATGCGGATCGGGTCTAACATCCATAGGTCCGTGCATCGCTAATATACTCGCAGAGTACAACCAACAAGATACAAAGTTTCACAATTTATTTATTTCTGTAGGACGTTCTACATGTTTCAGGTGGTATTTCCGTCCATCATCAGGAGCTCAAAACTGCACATACAGCGTCAGGTATTTGTCAGACGGCTAGCGGCAGGTAGCAGTAAAGGTCTGACAAATACCTGACGCTGTATGTGCAGTTTTGAGCTCCTGATGATGGACGGAAAAACCGTCTGAAACACGTAGTGCGTCTTACAGGAATAAATAAATTGTGAAACGTTGCATCTTGTTGGTCGTACTCTGCGGGTCGGATCTAAATTGTAGCCTGTTTGTTAATGATCCTTAGAATATTACTAAGTACTTTAAACTGAGTTTCTGTAAGTTTTTTATTGTAAAATTCTTGCATCATTGCTTAATTTGATCACTTTTGTTTGCCCTTACTTTCATGTTTCCCGGCTGAACGATGGAATACATGAAGTCAAAGTCTTTGTGCCTAAGTCGGACTTCAAAAGCGTCATAGAGCTCTCCGAAGTATTAGGTAGCTAATTAATGGCTAGGAGTAGATGGGGGATAATATTAAAGTAAAACTTAAATATGATGGCAGGTTGTGAACCAGATTAATTGCTCAGGATGGGGACAAGTGTAGTTTCTTGTAAACATGGTAACGAACCACGTGATACCATACAATGCGGGGAATTTTTTTCATTTTTTGAGAAAATATCAGCTTCTCAAGAAGAACTCGGTTCCGTGGAGACATTCAGTTGGTTGGTTCGTTACTTAGTTACTATGTTAGTTATCCGTAAACTCTGAAATATTGGACGCTGTATGACCTATTCTTCTATTAAAAAAAAAACCTAGCCACCTGACAAGACAGCTGTCCGAGTTTTGCTGTGCGTTGTGAACTGTATGCCATAAAGCTGGAGCACTTGGCACCGTAGTGACGAGTGCAGAGAACTGTTTTGCTTTTTCTTGACGTCTCGGCGATGAGCCCTGATGAATATTTGAAGCACGAAACGCTTTCAGGTAATTAGCAGGGCAGATTACTCCCAGAGGAAGTGCTGTAGACTGAAGGTGTGCTATATGACAACTCCCTTCTCTTTCACATGGGGCTGTCTGACACTTTAGTGAGCTGGAAAATCTCAATTTGTATGTACAAAGTAAAAGTTTCGCAACAATTCGCTGATGTGTGCACAATTCGTGCAATAGTAACATTCATGAGTGGAGCAAGAAAAGAGGAATAAATGTATATTTGCCTGCGTTGTCGGTAAGGTGTGCCGTTTGTGTCGTGTCAAACTACTCACAAGAAAAGTATGAGTAATCGAAGTACATGAAATATAAGGAAACAATTATACATGGTCATGACCGTCATAACACAACTATATTGTCAATTATACATAACATGTCAACTAGATGTTTCGGCGAATCCTATTTTTGGCCATCACTACTGGCAGCAATTACAACATCGCAATACCAGCCGGCTTCCCCCTCAAGCCTACGACACCCCATTGATACCTCCAGCAATAATGGCGATCTATATGAAATCATAGACCTAACATGGCATGTATAGATCTACATATTAAACCTTCTGCATACACGCCGTCCTGCAACTCTTTTGTAAACGAGATCTCGTCCACCACCACTTACATCAACACTGATGGTTATACTGTATCATATTATATATTGTGTAGTTTTCTCCGATAATTGTATCCAACCCGATGATGGCCAAAAATAGTATTGGCCGGAACATGTAGTTGACATGTAATGTATAACTGACAATATAGTTGTGTTATGACGGTCATGTCCATGCGTAATTGTTTCTTTATGTTTTAACTAATACAATGGGGATGGCACTCCTTAAAGAAGTACATAAAAAATACAAGAAAAAAAAGACTCATGTGTTGATTCCCGTAGGTTATTCTGGGGAGTTTTTGTAATAATCAGCTATATTCACGGTGTATAAAATATAGGTGTTATAACCGGCCAATTCTCATAGTCGTGAACACGAACACCACTCAGGGAATATAACGTTTGGTAGCCACGGGAACATTAAATGTGTCTACCGAATGGATAACAAGGGTAACTTAGGTTATGACACTTCAGGTTTATTACCACAGTTACTTTAATTTTTGTAAGTTCAATAGTTATAGCTCCTGAAGTACATCATCGGTCAATTGCCTCCATGGCGACTTAGTGTAGCATACTACAGTATATATATGTAACTACTAGGTTTAACTTGGTCTAGGTTACAGGATATGATGAAAGAGCTCTCGTAATCAATAACACACACACTGTATATTGCATAGTTACCTTTCAGCAAGTAGTAAAACCTGATGATGGCCAATATAGAGGCCGAAACATGTAGTTATTAACAGCTAGTGTAACACCGTTAGCTTATATTAAAGATGGTTGTGTTTTGACTGCACTTTTACCATATTTTTTGTGATTTGATTAACACAACGTGATGTCTCACCTCAAAGTTCTAAGTTCAATATTCACAATTAATTTTTTCATTGTTTCAAAAAATAACCAACACGATGACACTTGTGGACTATCCTTTATTTTCAGGGGTAGTCGTCATTCATTCTTTACATGTTTCGAGCTTTCGGAGAGCTCATCATCAGGAGTTCATTTTTCGGTACAGTCAGCCTCTGGTATAGTGTGTAATCTTTTGCTGTAACCCTCCCGTTCTCCTACATGTTCTGTTCAGAAACATGTAGAGAATGAATGACGACTACCCCTGAAAATAAAGGATAGTCCACAAGTGTCATCGTGTTGGTTATTTTTTGAAACAATTATAATGATGCACGGAACAATGAATGTAAAAGGAATGTAACAATTAATTTATTTGCGTCCGGCACTGCTAGAAATTTCATCAACAAAATACACTTCTCTGTTATGTTCCCGTATTCCCTTTTAACTTGCTCGCACGAGAGTCAGTCAAGAATTGTCTCCGAACACATCTTGGGCTCGCTTCAAGACCACATCGCTGATCAATCATAAACAACTGACCGATTGGTGTGTGCCGAAAAGTTCAGAGGATGTATTTTGTTTACAGTGGGTCAGAAGGGCGATAAGGTCACAACCCTTAGCTAAGAGCGGGCCGAGTCCCTCCCTGTGACAAACACTGTCATAAACTTTACAAGTCCGCACCCTCCCAGTGTACCAATATATTGTACCAAAATTCTAAAATGAGCCATCCCCGTTGTGTGTATATAAACAATAGGTGTGGGTATCAGTCAATAACACAACAATATCACTGTGATATTTTACTGTTGGTTATATATCCGTAGTCTGGTGTCACTTGTATTTCCTGGTTTAACCTGTCGTATTTATGCAGGTTCGTTTACTTTGTTCGGTGTTTATTGTATGAGGCAGAGTAACGGTATGCGTACACTACATGTGGGTACTTAGGTCTGCGCCGGGGTGGTGGTTGTGTTATTGACTGATACCCACACCTATTGTTTATATTGTACCAACTTGGAATTCCTTTTTGCTGGAAGTCCTAAATTTGTACTTAATTATCCGAATGTAATTTTGCCTGTCTCTCTGCCGAGCATATCTGCGATCTGGTTTCGAACCATGATCATCAGTAACAATACTAGTATTATGATGCATTTTTAATAAAATATAAATGAATTTGGTATTTCTTACGCGATACATGATTGAAATTTGAAGCTTTTCAAAATTAGATATTTTATATTAACTCTTGTCAACTTGTGTCTAAATGAAACCTATTGCAGGGTCTGGGTATGCAGACATTTGTATGACTTGTCTGGTATGAAGAATGGTTTGAAATAAGGAGACGCTTTATCGTCATTGCTTTTAAACTTTACTTTAGAATATGCCATTAGGAGGGTTCCCGTAAACCAGGATGGCTTGAAATTAGATGGTACACGTCAGCTTCTAGTTAATGCTGATGAAGTAATATTCTGTGAGGAAGCGCACGCACTTTAGTAGGTGGTTGTAAGAAGATTGGGTTAGAAGTAAACACTGAGGAAACCAAGTACAGTACATGGCCATATCTCGAGATCATAATGCAGTACACAATTAAATATAGAGATTTGCAATAAATCGTTTGAAAGGGTGGAACTGTTAAAATATTTGGAAACAACCCTGATGAATCAAAATTCCGTTCAATAAGAAATTAAGAGCAGACTGCATTCAGGGATGCTTGCTATCATTCGGTGTAGAATCACTGTTTTCCAGCTTGCTATCCAAAATTATAAAATTAAGATAGACGTAACTATAATTTTGGCTGTTTTGTATGGGTGTGAAACATGGTCACTCATATTCAGGGAGGAACGGATGCTGAGGGTGTTGGAGGATAGGGTGCTAAGGAGAATATTTGGTCCTAAGAGAAGCTAGGTAACAAGGGAGTGGAGAAAACAACATTAATGAGGAGCTTAATGATCTCTACTCCTCACCAAAAATTATTCGGGTAATCAAAACACGAAGGAGATGGGTGGGATATGTAGCACGTATAGGAGAGAGGATATGTGTTTACAGGTATCTGGTGGGAAAATCCGAGAGAAATAGACCACTTGGAAAACCCAGGCGTAGGTGGGAAGATAATATTAAGATGGATCTTCAGAAAGTGGGAGATGGAGGCATGGACGGGATTAATCTGGCTCAGGGTAGGGACAGGCGGTGGGTTTTTGTAAACGTGGTAAAGAAATTTCGGGTTCCATACAATGCGTGAAATTTTGACAAGTTGAAAACCGGTTGGTTTCTCAAGAATGATTCCGCTCCATGAAGTTAGGTAGGTAAGTAGGCAGGCAGGCAGACAGATAGATAGGCAGACAGATTGACAGAGAGATATTTAGTTAGTTTGTTTGTTTGTTAGTAGGCGCTGTTAAGTTTTTGTCATTTCCTTTAATAGTAGTTTTGGGATCAATCTACAAAATAAAGGAACTTTTATAATGCTAAAATCTTGTGGTTTGTGCATCGTTAAATTTTAATCCATTATTTCGCCGGAAGTTATTGACTACGAGGTAGAAATTTGTGATGTCAGAACTTAGTTAAGTTGATGTTTTTCAGTACTTCTGAGTCAATTGTTCCTTTTTTCATGTACTCATATCCATGTGTGTCTCTTTCAGGGCATACTCAGAAGAATTTACCGACACTGATACACATAGATTTCCCGAATTCATGTGACTGCTGTGTGGTAAGTGTCTGCTGGTTTACGTTAACGCACTGCTCATTAAAATAATTATTTTAGGCAAGTATGAGACCATTCTACTTAATATGCACCCACGAGAGTTATCTGTTGAAATGCACATAACACAAATTGTCACAAATAGTTTCTCTATGATATAGGTTGAACAATCTTATGCTACGAGGGGAGTGTATCGCATACTTAGAGTTGTTCTTCGCTCCGTATATACAGGTTTATAAAAAAAAACTGACTACTTTCAAACATTTTCCCTCAGTGAATAATTATCATATGAACATTAGTGGCGGTACGTCAAGGATCTCTTCTTCCAACTACCTTTCCCGCGCAACCTTGAAGGAAAAAAAAGAAGGCTTCTTGGCTTCCGAATCAACCATCGACGGTGATGTGCTACAGAGGGTCTGGGACGAAGTAGACTACATGACTGACGCTAGCCGTAACAGGAGGGACGCATATTGAGCATTTGCGATGTTAAGAAAAAAAACCGTGAGATTTTTTTACAAATTGGTTGGACTACATATTCGTACGATATTTAATTGCTCAGAAAATAGTTTTTGAAATTGTTCAATTATTACTGAATCACCCTATACACACACACACACACGTATATATATATATGGGGGACCGCTGTAGCACAGTGGTTAAGGTGCTGTGCTACAAATCGGAAGGTCGCTGGTTCAATCCCAGCTGGTGTCAGTGGATTTTTCATTGACGTAAAATCCTTCCGATCGCACTATGGCCCTGGGGTCGACCCAGCCTCCAACAGAAATGAGTACCAGGAGTATTTCCTGGGGGTAAAGGCGGCCGGTGCGTAAGGCTCACAACCTTACCACCATCCTGTGCCGTTGTCACGAAATCTGGGAGCCTTAACTTCCTGGAATCCTCTGGGCCTGTACAGGCCTGTAATGGGACTGCTTTGCTTTATATATATATACTTCAACATACGTACCTACCCACATATATACATATGTACATGTAATCTGTGTTAACCAGAATTAGAGTAGGCCTCAAACCATCCTGAGCAGAGCAGTGCTTAGTTTAGTCGCAATTCTTCGAGTAGTTTTAGGGACAGATGAGATCACATTTATGTGCGTCCACTATTCAAATTTATACACAAACGCATATAGCTGAAAACAAATCTGCAGTGTCAGAATTGATTGGTAATGTCAGATCCCCTTGATCACATTTGTACGGGATTTTGGTTTCCTCTGTATCAGACGTGAAGTTTACACTGTCATGATTCGGCTTACTCGATCGTCAGACCCTCTTTTGTTGCACTGCATAAAGGTAGGGTTGACAAGGCTTTTAAAGATAGACACGGATCCTAAATCTTTCACCCTTCTCGCTCTAAGTGAAGGGCGGGTGTTGATGTAATCAAAAGACTCGATTTGAATATGAGCACGCGAACGCATTGTTGTGTGCGACCACTCCCTGGCTTAGTGGCACGCCCAGCCTTCGTTGTGTTCAACTTTTTATACTCATTTCCCTCCAAAATCAGAATCAAGATAAGTGAGCTCTAATGTAAAGAAACTATTCACTATTGTTACAGGAACGATTCTTGTATAGCCTGTGCGGTAGGGCGTTGCTTTCTGCTACTGGCTGTGTATTTCCCTCTATGTTTTAACTTCCCACAATATTTTTCTCTCATTATTTTTGTAACTCACTGCATATTTTTGGCATTATTAATTTTTATATAACTTCTCCTTTTGTGTTTATTTCTGTCTTTTCTATGCATTTGCGTTTCCTTTCTACTTCTCTCTTTATCTCCTTCTCTCTTAACGTTTAATTATTTTTCATCCGAATACCACACCACCCCAGCCAAACCACAACGTAACACCAACATACATCGTACCAGAGCAATACAACCCATGAAATAACTCAACAAATAAGTCGCAAGCTCCTGAGGATGGATGTATTAGCATCCGAAACACGTTGAGCATTAAATAATGAAATAAAAAAGCAAGTGATATCAAGTTGGTCCCCCTTTATTCAACATATAATTGTTATTTTTAAAACGTTTTTGATTTTACCCTTGTACACTGTATATGGGGCACGCGATGAATCGGTTGGTTGAGGCAGTGCGCTACGAACTGGAAGGACGCGGATTCGATTCCCGATGGTGTCACTGGAATTTTTCGTTGACATAAACTTCTGGCCGCACTATGGCACTCTAACAGAAATGAGTACCAGGAGTATTTCCTTGGGGGAGTGAAGGCGGCCACTGCGTAGGATTGACAACTTTACCACATTAATGTGCCGATTGTCGTGAAATCTCGGATCCTTAACCTCCTGGAACCTTCAGGACCTGTCCAGGCCTGTACAGGGATTGCTGTACCTTTACACTGTATATACTTTTTAATGCACTTTTAGAGTGAAAAAGGGGGAGAGTTCCAACTTATGGTATTTGGTATCACTCTATTTTCATATTCGTTTATCATGGCCTGACGATGAACCGCGTTCAGGGTCGAAACTAGGTGCCACGTAATTAAATTTTTCTTAAAGTGTGTGTTGGTTGTGATTGAAAATCTTGACAGACATTACGTACCAACATCGTCAACATTAAATGATTTGCAATTTAACTGCACAATTTTCTTAGTCTTCCCTCAGATTCTAAGAGTTGACACCGATTACTTTTCCAGGTGTATGCTTCAATGATTGTTTGTCTAATGGATAGGAATTACGTTTTGTGCGAGATTTGGACTGAATCTTCAGATGTGATGTAGATCAATTTTCTTCTACAAATGATTAATATGAACTTGCCCTTCTACACAAAATCGTAGAAATTTAGTATTTCCGTGAAATTTGCCAGTGTAAATTTCGTTCTTATTTCTCCTCCTTGACATACCATAAGGCTGTGTTAAATTTTAGGCCATACATAACCTCTGTAACTTACTCAGCGTCGTTAAAGCCCCCGTTACAATCCTCCGCTTGGTTTCTGCACAACAAATGGGAAGTTATGCGAACACAGTTTCTCGTGAACAGAAAATTACTCCGCGGTACAGCCGCTGGGACCTACCGTGGGAAGCGAGAATTCCAGGCGCGGAGTGCTGTGTAACAAGAGGCACGTTGCCGTAAATCTGTCACTTGCAGTCAGATGCTGTCGTTCTCATTGGCAGAGCTTCCATATGAATTAAATTGAAGAACAAGGACCACAGTATAGCCCAGAAAGCTGTTCGGTGACACCTGGAGAGCTTGTATTCCAGTACCGACCCCAGGCTTGGTGTCTAGGGGCTAGATATTTGGGAAATCTTTTTATACGCTTTGCTTTAATAATCGCTGTACACCATGGTTTATGGACAGAAGTTTTGCCCTGCGCTTAAATCCTCTAAAATAAAAAGCCAATGCATGAAGGTAGAAGAGAAAAGAAGAGAAAGAATGGAAAATGAATAGAAGAGAAAACGTGTTCTTAAGATCGCCGTATTCATAAACGCGTTCTTAATTAACTATGTACTTAATGAACTACGATAATTTTTAAAATTACTGACAGCGGCCGTGGTTCCCCCAGTCCCCAGTTTGAAAAAAATCCCAAAACGAAGATTTTTTTTAAAATACGATAATTGATTGGTTGGTTCGTGTGATTTCAGACTTCCACTGCTGTGTAAATGAGATCGGCGCTCGCTTTGGGTCTTACGCAGCGTAGAATATAGTTTCTTATAGACGTTTCGGGACAACCCTTGAATATGGAACCGATAGGTTGTGCCGAAACTCCGGTAAGAAAGTAATATTCTACGCTGCGAAAAATCCCACAAGAGCCTTTTCTCCTTCTAACTATGTACGTTTGGAAGATTTGTTAATTCCGTCTTCGGGATAAGTCGCTGCGATTACTACGTGTGTAGCGTTTTGCCCTTGAAATGTGTACCAATTAATCTAGCAGCGTTTTCGTCTTCGATCGCCCAGAAAATATAAGTAACGAGCTCCTCCAAAATGTCTTGAGCGCGTAGAAATTAACACAAATTTGACCCACGACGCTTTTAACTGCTTTTGTGTGAATATCACCTGAGGCCCGTGGCAGGTAATGTGCCCATTTTTGGCAATAAAGTAGGTCACCGATAAATTTCAATTGTCAAGCACTAATCACAGCGAAGTTGCCTTTCTCGAACACTGCTTGAAACAAATATTTGTCATCCACGTGTCGTCTCTCTGTGTTTCTGTTCCTTGATTACCAAGTTTATGACTGGTCGAAAATGTCATAGTTTGAATTTAAAGTTCAGTCCGCGCAGAGTAGGAGCCCATTATCACAACTGTATCACAAATGAAGGGATTAACCGAAGAAGGTGACAAAGAATTGTGTGTCAAATCATAATTGTAAAAAGGGGAATAAATTTAATTTCTTAACTACAGAGAAAAATAGAATCTATTTTAACTTCCTAAATGTCGGGATTCTTCTAAACTACATATAAGTATTCAGCCTGTACCCCGCAGTAAACACACTCCGTATCGGTTGTAAACACCAATCAGCTAAGGCTGTACGGGCAAATTATTGTTGTATGTTCCGAGACCACAGAGAAAGTATGAATGAACGTTGTGGGCATAACGTAATATTTTTGAACTCCTAACCAGGTGGTTCATGTACTTACCATTAAAGTTTTAAGGGTTAAAGTCAAGTATGAAAATAGGTTTTGAAGTAAACGGGAATTAATAGCTATATGGAATACGGCGTATGAATAAAATGTTCTGAATTATTCGTTTACTGGGCTACGATGAGGATTATCTTACTAAGAGGAAAAATACTGCAAGCGTTGAAATACGCCGTGCAATAAACAGATTTTACGACGAAGTAATTTCAGTTCAAGAAGTCACGTTAGACAAATAAACTTAATTTATCGTATTTACTACTATAAACTAATACAGCCGTACCCCACTGAACGTCTCCCCAGTTAACGTTTCCCCGGTAGAAAGTTTGTCGATTTGTAATATCCAAACGTCATAGAACGTACGTATCTCTCAATACGAGTTCTTTTTTAGGGCGATGTTCATTATGTACGAAAAATGTAAGTTAAAGTTCGAAAACCTCCTCAAAACATTTTTAGCAAAACGCTGTGCAAGCAAACTGTGAAAGTTGCGCCGTACAAAGCAACTGTTTTATAACAGCAGCGTTAATAATTTGGTGACCAGGAAACGATGTGTTAAGTCTCTTACATTTTAACATGATAGTTTCTACTTACACACACACACACACACACACATATATAGGCATTTTACTGTGTTTTAACTACATTCTAGGAAACTGGTTGAAGAGTTTGGTTTGACGTAAAGCATTATGGTTGTTCCCCGTTTTAAAAAATGGTAAATACGTTATCGGTTAGCTTTTTCGCGCAGAACGTCAAATTTTCAGGCAAGGATTACTGACTTTACGTAGGATATGTATTGTCTTCCGTGGGCTGTCACATTCCAGTTACATTTCATGTCACACATATCAGAAAAGGATTATGGTAAGTAGGAATAGAAGTTTTTATCGTACTAAGTAAATTATGACAGTTACTGCACTGATTTAAAAAAAAACACATAAATACTTAAAGCTATTGTGTCAAAATCCTGCACACCATACTCTATCAAAGTTGGACGAAGAGTGTAGTACATACAGTAAAAATCTTATTTAAGTTCCTAAGCCGATTTTCATAAAACTCGCGCTCGCTTTACAACTATTTGTAAAGATCTCCTGTACTGAATTGTACGACAATCCGACGAGCAGTTTTGTTGCTGGTATTAGGTCACAGAGAGACTAAGAGATGGATGAATGTCAGTCTGTCGTAATCTGTGTTTCACACAGATTACGAAATATGGAACAAACCAGGAGTACACACATTTTCTGGGCGCGAAAACATGAAGCAAATTCTATAATGTAAAAAGGTAAAGCAGTCCCATTACAGGCCTGGACAGGCCCAGAGGGTTCCAGGAAGTTAAGGCTCCCAAATTTCTTGACAACGGCACAGGATGGTGGTAGGTTGTCAGCCTTACGCACCGGCCGCCTTTACCCCCAGGAAATACTCCTGGTACTCATTTTCGTTATAGGCTGAGTCGACCCCAGGGCCGTGGTGCGATCAGGGGGATTTTATGTCAATGAAAAATCCACTGACACCAGCTGGGATCGAACCAGCGACCTTCCGATTTGTAGCACAGCACCTTAACCACTGTGCTACCGCGGTCCCCGTTCTATAATGTAGAACAGCAAATACTATAGGACACTCAAAAATGTAGTCGATCAGGCTACCTGACTCCCCGAATACCTGCACCGGTGGAATAAACAGGTTGCATGTATTTAGCTATAAGACCAAGAATCAAAATTTGTTTTAAGGTGCCTCATAGACACACACTCGGAAGACAGCCTCCCTTACTTCCCCTAGATCTTTTCAAATTCAACCGTGAACATCAACTCTGTTCTACATCGCAAGGGGTACCCCGGTGTCTCACAACCGACCGTCGGGAACCTCAGCCTTGAGTTACAGTCAGTCACATAGAGCCTAATGCAACATGTCACTACATTCCGCTCTGCCGGCGGAGTTACGGAGCTGCAATTCGTGTGAGACATGAATTAATTCAAGACGTGTCTCTGAGATGAGAACACGAGAGCGGGACGTTCAGTACGTCGTCCGCAGCGAATTTGTTACCTGCTGTGATCAGTTTAATTCGTGCAACTGAGCCCTTCTTCATGATCTGATAGACGACCTGCTATTCAAGGCATTCCTAGCTTCTATGAAACCCTCAGTTATTTAAGTGTTACAAGAAGCTACATTTGGGAGATATCCTGAGCCCGATATATCCAGCCAATAACTTCTGTTACATATATATATATATATATATAATTAAATAATATCCTAGCACCCAATCTTAAGCCTC
>Ga0136643_10000633_pt1 | contig 39565 bp, 9 predicted proteins | sample TergutLab28metaG_FD_96883 | JGI IMG/M metagenome (GOLD analysis project Ga0136643, IMG submission 96883) | Labiotermes labralis P1 segment gut microbial communities from Petit-Saut dam, French Guiana - Lab288 P1 (version 3) (version 3) | ecosystem: Host-associated > Arthropoda: Insects >...
GACATCGCATGGCAGATGTGGTCTGCTATGTGTTTTACCCTACCAAGTTACAGAGCTTATTTATAAGACAGTGTAACCAAAGAGGCAGAGGCGCGCCTGGCTTATCTCCATTTTCATTGTTTCCCGTCTGCAATTATTTCGGCAATACCGTTTTTCATTTTCTGTTAAAACCATTACGAAACAGACAGCTTAACATATAATGCATAGAGCTTATTTTAAAGATTAACGTGTTTGAATCTTAGTGGCAACATCTATTTTCCATCGGCCTAAAAAAGAAAGAAATAATTAATTTATAAAAAGGCAACGGAATCTTTATTTTCTCCAGTTTCCGTATTATAGTGGTACAATGGCGAACAAATTTTGTAAACATCTAGGGGCACCTCAAGATTCCAGACTCCCAAATAGTGACATGAAGGACTTTTCAAACTTAGGATCAAAAAGCACAGGTATAGGTGCCACCGCACAAAATTTACTCGCCACGGCGACCTAGCGCAAGGCATTTTTCACTCCTGATCTAAATCCTCTTATATGTTCAGATTTAAATTTAGCCTTGTTGCGAAAGAAACATATAGTTTTGAAATGAGCCTTTTTCTACTGAGTATGTTAGTGAACAGAACACTTACAGATCCTCTAATTTTCTGATTCTTGCAGAACAACTTTAATCTTCTGGTGACTGAATAGGTCAATTTAATAATGCTATATAGAAGAATGCACTCTTACTAAAAAGTTGAGAATATAGATGACACATAATTGTCTCTTATTATTACGTATTATGGCGGTTTCAAATTAGCCCAGGACTGAGTTAGTAGAGGCGCTGAATTATTACAAAGGGCGGTTCTGGTGTAATAACTAATGCAAGGATATATAGGCGTTCAATATGTCTATTTAAGACACTTTCAACGAGTTATTTTGGAATTCTGCCTACAGCTATAGTAATTGGATTTATGAGGAATGCTGTGCACAAATGATATTTCATACATTAAAGCCACGGGGAAAACGAATTGCCGATAACCAATAGAGGGAATACATGGTTGCACGATCAATTTGGCTCCTTGCCCATAGCACCATGACAGCTAACGAATCCCTCGTAACGAACGTTCAGTGTAGGGCGGGCGAATTCTGTGTGGGGGTTCCAGTGCAGGGTGTGTGTTATATTTGTTCATCACCTCTCTATTTCTTTCACAGCCGAACACTTTCTTATAGGGAGTAGCGTTCCTTATCTGTGTTTGAAAGGCAGTGGGTTCAATATACACCTATAAACATGGCACCGTCATGCAGTATCCTCATGACTTTTATCATGTGCTTCATGAAGATACTGCGATTGGAGGCCCTTCATGTGTACCAATATATAGTGTGACGAAATTACTGAAGCACTTATTGCGTTATTATCTCCACGTACAAATTGTAACTGTTCTGAGGCACTAAATATTTCACTGATTAAGTATGCCACGAACTTAGAATATTGTCGAAACCTTCAGAGATTATTAAATAAACAAATTTAAGTTGATTAATCACCAATTCTGACAAAATAACATTAAGCACTAATCAGTTCTGCTATATACGTAGTTTTACGTTGTAAAATTCTTATAAAGCATTGTATATTGCTGTAATGTATCAGAATCCATTTACTGATGTTTATTTGTGTCATATTTTGCTTCTACCTGTATATATATTCTAAGGTGCTTAACAACAGAATGGCAGGCATTAGCGTATGGAAAAAAACAGACTTTTTTCCGCATATATCCAACCATCCTTTACGACCATTCTAACGTTCGACGTAATGTAAATTTACAGCTGACAAAACATACCTGAATGAACGAATGATTTATTTATGTGACAGTACAGCGTTACAAGAAAAATATGGAATCCCTATTTAATGGAAATTATGTGGTATTATCTGTTACTTGAAAAGAGAATTAAGTTATGAATTGTGATAAAACTGTACTACATTACGTTTTTAGAATAAACTTCATATCTTACAAGGAAACCCAAGCTCATGATATCAGCCTGTTCGTATATTCTTTCGAGCATTCCCCCCGCATACATTTAGAATCAACTAACGATTCTTCATGAAGTGAACTGTGAGGGTCACATGCTGCTGGAAACCATAACTGTGTAGTTTCTTGTCATCGATGATACTGACATGAGAACTATAAGTTCTTGCAAGTTTTGGGATAAAATAATGGTATTCATTGTGGGTCTTGAATTTTTGGTCGTAATATATCTTCCAGACGCGCGAAGATTTGCTGAGGCAATTTTCATTGAATGTAACACAGTATAATGATCTTGTGGAATTTATATTGGCTTCTAGTTTAACGATAAAAACTAGTGTATTATTGAAGACATGTTTGAAATTTTATACTGCGATAAGACCTTTACAAGTTTTATGTCAAACAACTTTTTAAATGAAAAATTTTTCAAATATGTTGAAAGTGCGGAAAATTCCGAAAATGTGACAAATTTAAGTACTCGTGTTACACAAGTGGAAATAGTGCGTATAATCATAACACTTACTTTAGTATTTAATGCTAAATGTACAATGCAGATTAATATATCTTAAGAAAAATAAGAGCAGTAGTTTTCCTCCCGAGTTATGTGTAACCTTACAGGATCAAGTTTAAAACCGTCTTGAACCAGTGTCTTAGATAGCTTAGTTGTTCTTCCTGAGTGTGTGAAGTTAACTAATCACCGACTTTTGTGCGGAAACTTCTCCCGAATTTTTATTCAATTAACACACCAACAAATGCACATATATAGCCTTTAATAAACTAAAATTTACATTACAACACTTCAAACGCTCCTACATTCCTATTTGTTTCGATCATACCATCATCCTCAGGGAACATACTTTCTTCCTTGCCAAAGTTAGGGTTTAAAACACTCAGTGATTTACTTTGTTATATTAAATTGGTGTGGCAGCATGTCGTGTGTCATGTGTGAGTCGTAAGCTGTTCAAATGAGACCGGCTGTCGATGTGCTTGTTGTGACGTATAGCGTGAGACTCCCGAATTGTTGAACATTTCATACGGATTCGTTTAGACACATGTTATATTCTCGATTAAGTTTAAGGACATTTCAAGCATGTAATATTTTAAAAATTTCCCTTTAATTTTTATATTAGTTGCATTACTTTTGAAGGATTCCAAAGGATTTCTCTTCGGAATAGCAACCAGCGTAAGAAAACTACTATTTCTGTTTACTTTCTTAGTCTTTTACGAGCTCCAGATGCTACCATTCATTTGTCTACTCCATTTTGTGTTCTGAAGAAGCTGTAACCTTGTTCACGCAATATTACTAAGTTGAATTACAATTACTCTGTCCGCGAAATTTAGGTTAACAAGAAGAATAAAACCATTTTTGCTTTAATTGGGCAGAGGATAAAAGTGTTGCAGATAAATAACGTACTTATTTACTGCAAACCTCTTTTAGGTTACGGGCAGAATAACAGCTGAGTTAAAATAGGTTAATAGATTTTATCCATCGTTCTGTTAACACAGTAGAAATATTCTGTCAAAAATTAAAGTTGTCCTAGTACATTTTTATAATCTACATTTCCTTACGACGTCTCCATTCGTTATCAAATTTTTACAGACACACACACACTTTTAATGTGTTCTTTTCTATAAGTTTGTTTGGATTGAGTGGCATTCCTCCCCGTTTACAGACCATGGTCCTCACATACAGAAATACTGAAGAACATTGGCTTATGCTTTTATCCTTCCTTCGTAAATGGCAAGCAGCATAGAATAACCTCAAAAAATATAAACAGTGCTAAAAGTGAAACATATAACCCAAGTCCTTCAAGAAAGATCTGGAAAAAAAAGGAAACCAAGCCAAAAGACAGGAAAGGAAACAAAAAGAATATCAGCCGTCAAATGAAGACAAAGGAGGTAAGAAGAAACAGCTCTTGGAAGGGAAAGCCGCGACTACCAAGACAAAAAAAAAAACTTTGCGTATTTTTGACAGCCATTCGCTGAGGAATGGATTCAAAGTGTTCGGTGTAAAGGGTGGCCCCACGACAATTGTGGTGAACATGAATGAACTGTTAATTATTAGGTACTTAACTTCTGTAAACTCTGTGTGAGATGGTCCGAATTTTAAATAATTATAAGAAAGTATAATATTATTTCCCTAGCTACCCCCGAGGCAATGAATCGTAAAAACTGCTATTTTATAATTAGACTTTCGTAATTAACTGCCTTGCTTATTTACTTATTTTATTAATGTTGTTCCTAAATAGGGTAACTTGATATTTACTCTGATAAATGCATTATTTACACAAGGAAATAATCGAAGTTTGTTAAAATAAAAATGCCCTGGGCTACAGGATTTCCTTTACTCTTCTTCTTTTACGCACTGTCGGATGGGTCTGTAATAACATATTTTCCTTGTTTCTGTGTAACATTTTTAAATTACAACAAACTTGCCAGGATTTTCACGGATATTAAATGAATTGTGGTAAAGATATAATACCACTTGGCCTTTCGACATCCTGCCAGGATTTTTAGGGAAATTAATGAATCATGGTAAAGATATAATACCACTTGGCCTTTCGACATATTGCAAGGATTTTTACGAATATTAATGAATTGTGGTAAAGATATAATACCACTTTACCTTTCGACATCTTCGTGTTTTTATAATTTCAATATTAAAGGTAATAAATATGAAGGAAATGTGAGCTTTTACGGTGGAAGAGTAATTGTTTGCACTTTATACAGTTTGAGACTTCTGCAAGAGTAGGTTTTTGAAAAGTATTCGATTTTTAAGGTCTTCGTATAAATTATAAAATATAAGTGTGGCTCCTTTGCAAAATTTCCCCTGGATTGTATTCCTTCAAAAGATGTTCATCCAACCAATTAATTTTCTGAACTTATGTAACTTATATTTCTATATCAACATACATTTATAATCCGATTTTCTGACAGTTTCGTTAAATAAAACACACATTGTAACTACTACAAAGTTTGAGAAAACATAAGCTGGAAAAGAGAGAATTATACGTTTTAACGAATCCATCTCGCGCGGTAATAAATTTTAATCGTATTTGCTGATTGTCTCTATTTATATAAAGCTTTTATTAGCTTATATTTTATATTGACGCATTGAAGAACTGAGTTGCTGTACATTAGATACAGCACTTCGGTTCCTACGTCACAGAGGAAGACCAGTGTCTAATACAAGGTTGCATCAGAGGACGCTGTTTATGGAAGTAATGTTGAAGAAACACCTAAACTGTATGGCAAAACACATGTTTTAATTTTTAAAATAAGACGTGCATATAATTGCTGCTGGTATCTAAACGATGAATAAAGTTGTAGGATACTTTACGTTATATTCATTGCTTGACTAGATGATCCAACACTCAGTCTTACACCAGACTCTGTAAATGGTTAAATTCCTGTGCCTCACTGCCAATACTCAAGCACCCAAAAGCCAAACGGAGAGGCAACCTGTAGATATTCTCTCGCCGGAGCCACAAAAAACCAGTAAATTTTCAAAAGTCATACGTAAGCTACACCGACTTCTCTCGCACAGAACTATTAACTGGAGACATTTGTGATTACATATCAACCATCTCTCTAGGTCATATCCAGATCTCTGCTCTATGTTTGTAAGATAATGAGTGAAAAATCAGAAAATTTCTCAAATAAAGAGTGGAAAAGTAAGAATGGAACTCTTAAAGACACAGAGGAGCAGTAGTTATTTTTCGACAGTAAACCCAGAACACAAAAAGTTGTCAGGTTTCCTATTCATTCAGATTATAGAGCTTTTAATTGAAACGATCGTTGTCCCATTGGTCTCGTTGCTGGTAATATGACCATCACATTGACAGCGGCTTCCAGCTGCCCGAAAAGAGACTTAAGCTCAAGTAGACAGAGTTAGTGTCAAAACATGTACAAGATAAATAAAAATGGGTGTAGGCACAAGACACGTAAAGTGATCTGTACCCTGAAAATGGTCTTATGTAGCCAAATGAATGCGTGATAATGTAGCAGGAATTGATAGGTGTAAAATATCGACAGTTTGCACACAATCTATAATATATAATTCTGTACAAAACTGTAAGTTTTTTAAAGATGTAATAACAAAGGAATAGAACTATGTACTCAGTATCTTTTCACGGATCACATGGTGTTATGAACAAGAAGAAGAAGAACATTTAAAATTTACGACTCTAAGGATCTCAAAATGTCTTCCAGAATTTGTTAGGTGATACATGATTGCACATATAATGACGGATACAGAAACAAGAATATCGCGGAAGAACATACGTAGTATATGTTCGGACTTGAAGAAATAAACACAAAGGCCTACATATTAGTTTGTAAATAATGTTTAAATTTGAACTGTATAAAAATAGGGGTTTAATGTACAAAGTTACTTCTTTACATTTGAAATAATACAACAGGTGGTTTTATTTATTGATGTTTTCCATCTATCCAAACAATGGCTCTTTTGTTTGGGTCTAATAACCCTTAATATTAAAAAAAATGTTTTGAGATGTGAAACGCCCCACGCGCGCACGCACACACGTATACACACACAAACACATTTTCTTTCTTTCTAAAGAGAAGGAGAGTAAGCTAAAAATGGTAGAAGGAAACGTTGCGAAAAATAATATAGCCTGCAGATTTGCGGGTGAGAGTTAATGCATTAGGAGAAATCTCATAAAAATACTTAGTATCAAGTTAATCATAATAATTCTCTTGTTGAAGTGCTTCAAATTAACTGTTAGGCAATAATTTACCTAAAATTGGAAATTAAAATCCAATTCACGGAGTTCTGAAAGGCACATTTAAACCATACATCCAAGCGGAATATTTAATTAAATGAATCCCTGTAGTTAGCTCCTGCTGCTTGCTTTCTCAGTCTTCCAAGTATCAGTTACCAGAAGTCAATCTCCATGAATGTAAATATTCAGGATCTATTTCGTGTAAAATTTATGTCTATAAAATATATGAAAGATAAAGGTCAAGCCTGACTCGCCTAAGAAGGAACAGAGTTTAGGCGGAGGCATAATTTAACCCATTCTTATCCTCGGTACTGAAGCGAGTGAGCGGGCAGAATCACAGCCTGACCGCTTTACTCCTGGAATTCATGTGGTGTTCGTCTTACAGGAGTCTAGCTGTGTTTCTTGGCCGGTATGAAGGACTACGGAGAATCTATCCCACCCAGTGGGATTCGATTACCTCACTGTCCAAAGGGTATCGATTCTCTCTACCAACTGCGCTATCCCGGCCTATAATAATTTCCGGAGGAAACATAACCTTCTAATATTGAAGGAAATATGTGGAATTAATTTGGATAAATCCTGAATCTGTGGCCCATTTACGGAAAGTTTCCTGGAATTTCCAAATATCCACACGCACTTACACTAGATAAGTATCACAATCGACCAGCATATAAAAAATAAACTTATGGTACAGTACAATTATTATTTAATCCATTTTTGAAAGATTCGTCTATACACCCTCCTAAGCAACTACTCATTCACCCTTCTAACCATCCACCCTTTAATTAATTAATGCCTACCTTTATTCTCCAAACATTCTTTAATTTATTAACAATTCACAACCGTTACACAGAACAAAATCACCTTATTCACCACAGTTATACAGTATGAATCTGATTTGAGACTTGTACAGCACCATTTTGATTATTTCTTTTGTTACGGAGATTGGTGATTTCAGCTTTAATATGAAAGAGATTTGAAACCAGAGATTCCAATCTGTCACTAAGTCAGAAATTTCGAAAAGTTCTCGGCACAAAACACTGGATTTTTCTGAAGACTGGGAACAATTCTCATTTATCCTGCTACTAGCCTTTTCGATTACGACGCTACGGACCTTAATTTCCATACAGATGGATGCAGGATTTCTATAGTCCTGTTAAGAGTAAGGCATGAAAATATTAAAACGGTTGTAGGAATGTGTACGCTAATAGCACAAACCGGAAATTGGAGCCCTGAAATTACCCGTCTGACATGACGAACTAAGCTAAGATGAAACAGGCCGGAAAGCTGGAAATGGAGAGTGATGAAATATACTTTAGAATGGACTGTAGTTTACCTGGTTGCGCTTTAGAACTTGTGTGGTTGTTAGACTGCTGCTCTAGTCACGCACAATTAAAGAAACGGGAAGGGCGTTCTGTGGTAAGAAATTAATTTTCGGAGGTATTTTGGTGATTCGATATTTTCAAATTTCTCATGGATCGTCCATGAAATTCTCTTTGTCTCCCCTTCACCTAATAAAACTATAAACAAAACATGTGGTTACTAATTCTAAATACAGATTGATCCGTATACTTTAAAATCTGCATGAGGGCTAGGCCATTCAGTCCTAATCTTGTTAATTTTCTTCTACATAACTACGGAATAACAACTTTAAGCTCACGAATGTGGGAAGTAGAAACAACGGTACTTGAAACGAGAGTAACTTAGCGGTCTTAATTGGAATATGAAGCAATTATACATAACTCTCGTGTGCGGTCAAAGACGATACTGTCGTTATTTCTCCCACTTATAAATTGGGATTCATAGCGTCTTTCCATTAAGAAGCACAGGCTGGTCCGTAATGTGTCTACTCTCTGCATGCCATGTAAGTTGAAGAAGAGAAATCCATAAAGAAATAGCAGGAGAGAATTCGACTGACAGGAACAAAGCAAATAATTTTTTTCCATAATATACCTACTTTTAATTCCAAAAACTGTAACGAATCCTGCAGTGTAATTACGAAATATTTTAGCGTGAGGACAAACATTGAGTAATAACAACAAAGGCAGTCAGTGTTATTGTTTTATGCAACTGAATTGGATGACGTCTGGACGACCGAATGCACGGCTCGTCAGCAGGGTTACGAAGAAAGAAATCTATTCCTCAGAACAACTAGAAAGTTATTAAAAAATTCTGTGTTTTGCACAATGAATTTTAATTTTCAGAAGTACTTGTAAATATAGACATCGAAATAACTGAAGCTCTGTGCAGATATCTGTATAAATCTTCACGCTGATTTTTCAGAGATTGGTACATTTATTCGCCACTTTTCAGCCTCGTCTCATAGTATTTCCCATGAGAGCTATGTTGTAATTTAAATTGAATTAAAACTTACACTTTAATAAAAGTTGTATCTTTTCACATACCTATGAATATACAAATTATCGGACACTGAATAAATCATCTAGTATTGCTTCCATGTAATTATTTTTCGCGCCACAATCCTGTTTAATCTGTAGATGACAGAAAATTAAGAACTATCAAAATATGTAGGTGTTTTTTGAAATTAGTTCAATGCTATATTTTACAAATGTATTTAGTTGGTGTATGTACTATTGATGCTAGAAGCTGAGTTGGAGGAACGACAGACAGATACAGGGCTCAAAAAACCCAAACGTTATTGAAAAAAGCGAAGAAATCAACCATGGAATCACAGAGTTTATTCATGCAAAATTTCTGGTCATTTTGGTCTATAATAAAAACGCTTCATACAAAAGAATTTTCCCACAACGATACGAAAACACTTTTCATTTTACGATAAATATCTGCGTTGATAAACAACGCTTATGAACTTCGGCTGAATTAATGGAGCATTGTGTTACTGGAACGGATATAAAGCCGCACCGCCAGTTTTTTTTTTATCGATTTGTAGTAACGTGTGTTTGTTGTAAAAGATGCGTTTAGCGACAATATTGCGAGTGCTCAGGAAATTTACTCTCTAACCACACTTTTGAAACATTCGCACGAGCTAGATTGACATGTATTAAGTTAGAAATTCAGTCGTTCAGAAAAAAGCTTTGCTTGTTTGTTTGGCATTTGCTAGGAAAATACCTAAGTTTTATGACATTTTGTACAACTCTTCTCTCAGAATTGTGTGGTCAGTATGTACTTATATTACAAGCAGTTTGGGAAATACTGTCCATTAATCAAGGGATTAGTAATTGTACCACCTATAGGGTACACACTGAAACGAAACAAGTTACTAGTAATTAAAGCACTGCGGTTAATATGGAAACCAAGTCTGCTTCCCGTATTTCTCCCCTGAACGTAATGTAAAAGGCAGATATCAATGAGGGTAATTTATATAAATCAGGTTAACCACAGTAATTTTCCGTGCTTGTTAAAGTAACTGGAACATGCTCCAATACAAAAACATTCTCCGACAAATTTCAATAAAATTATTTTACAAGTGTGGGAAATCTTCCCTTCTACATGGTTCACAGCAACCTGTGTTTTGAAATGATGAATGTGTGTGCTTTTGTTTTCACAAAGCTGTAAAAGGATGTTTAGCTACATAAGTAGCAGAATGCAATTGTTCCCCCGCCTTTGTGACGCACTTTGAGCTGGAGCTAGCTACTAATAATTTCAATTACCTAAGATGAACCAACGCAGTGACTGGCTACGCAGTGGAATAACGGAATTAATTTCTTCTTCGCCCTGTTCATAACGGAACAGTGGCCTCCCTAACCTCTTGTGAAATGGACAAAGGTTGTAAAGACGTACAGTACATGAGGTTAACCAACAGCCGGGATATTTGCCTCAACTACACAAATCATGTTTTGTCTTACATAAGGAAGACCTGCAATGTGGTGTAATTTCTCTCTATTATGAATGAAATATTCACAAGCAACGCTATTTTAGAGTTTTCCCATTTAAATTTTTGGCGTTGATTACCTGCTGAAATGACAAATCTGGAAGGCTGATTTTGATCAGTTTGGCATATCACGGTTCACAATCCTCGTTAGTTCCAAAGTTGTACTAATTGCAGATAAAGATGTACTTTGAAAAAGATACCTAACAAACAATGACTGGAGATTCTGGAATAGGATGAATATCCTTTAGAGCACCGCCCAGAGACTGGCAAAAACAAAATTTATCGGCGTAACACAGCTTATATTTTGCAGTGCTCTTTCAGGCACCCAGTGTATTTAATTGACTTGTGGATTATGTTAAGTGTCTGTCAGTAATCCAGCACTTCCCAGTGTCAAATGAACGATGAGAATAAGTAATTTACTGGAAAGGTCGTGGCAAGAAGAGCTTGCAGTTTAGTTCTGTAGTAGAGCATTTAGTTGAGTGTCTGAACTGGAATTTTGTAGACGGTGTCACAGCTAGCTCTCAATATAGAGAAGGTTGGACATGTTTTATACATACACATACACACAGACACACACACACACACAAGTATATATAATCATAAGAATAGTTTATATTCAAGAAAATACTGCAGCCGGACATAAGTTCAATGTTTTGGGAAAATAATCTCCTAAAGTACACTGTTAAAGCTGCCAAAGAAAGAAAGAGTCAAGTCTGGATAGTTCATAAAGTTAATTGTAAGAAACTTAAGTACTTATAATTTACCAGGCTGTTCAAGGGCCATCGTCTGAAACCACTTAGCCTCGAACTCAAATCGACTCAACTACTGATCAATGATATTTTGAGAATCTCATCTATATTGATTTAAAAATAACGATGAGACGTGATGCACCATTAATATGAAGGAGATAATCCGAATCCGTTGGATTCTTGTAAAATAACCAGGAGAGAATCTGAAAATGTAGTTCACGAGAATCTGAAATGTAGTTCATGATTAACAGACGTAAACAACAGTCGGAATTAGAAGTGTTCTTTTAGTTGCATTCGAAGGGCAAACGGCAAATTATTCAAACAGAACACCACCTGCATTCGAAAGTGTTGTCCCGGATTTACCGCAAAGTACAGTGCTAAGCCAAAGCGAATTCAATTACAAAAGCATAAATCTACTAATTCAGTAAACACAATCCCACACGTCGAGAATTACTCAATTACCTACAAGGGCAGACCAGGCCAGAAAGTTACTCAAGAGATGAGCGTGTGTAATTTATGTCTATCCCTGGCATATTCCAGGAGAAACTAAAGAATACAGCGAAGAACATCAGTCAGATTTGTTGATGTGCTGCATGAATTCGAACATAAATTATCCGGGGTGCCTACATGAAACGTTACCAAGTGATCCAAATTGCTCGGATGTAGATTTTACATAACAGTAGATAAGACGAAAAAGTGATAATGAAATTTAAGTCGGCAAATATTTAGGTGGAAACAGTTGTAGAGAGTTTTGACTTACTCTGTATTTACCTAGAGAAGCAGAAGAAAAACATAGGCACACTTAGGTTAAGCGGTAACTCGTTCAGTATTTTATCTGAGAAAATTCGGAAGATTAATGTAGGACTTAACTGCTACATTTCCCGATGGGATTATAGGGCTTTTGAATTGACTTAATCCTTGCGGCCGCACTATGATCCTAGAGTTCGTTCAGTCTGTAGCAGAAAGTAGTACCAGGGTATCTGCTGGAAGTAAAGGCGCCCTGTGTGCAGGGCTGGAATCCTTGTCACCTTCATGTGCCGACTGCATAGAAATTCTGTGAACTTCAAACTACTGGGGTCCTATGTGCCAGTCCAGGCCTGTACTGGGATAGCTCCATTACTGCTTCAGTTTTTTATCGTTTAGGGAAAATGCTTTAGTGAACGGAAACTGTCCATGCTGTTTCGAGAAAAGTTATAATAAAGACTTCAAAGACTAGATGTACCTTAAAATTTTGTTGGAAAAAAATCATACATAAAAAAGCGCGAATAGTTTTATTGTCCTCATTATGCGATAACATCATACTCTCCTTCAAAACCCCGTGAACATCCATTCAAATTTGTAAACTGTGAAACTTTTACAGTAGAAAAAATCTGCATGATAAACTTTCGGTAACTACTCGCCTCAAAATATATCCGAAAGAGACGACCCTAATGATACAGACACAGCAGCGTTAGGAATGTTACGTTTTAACGAGAATTTGACGCTACTCCGCATCAGAAGGCTGTAGTGCGTGAACACGCAATAGTGAACCATACAGGGTGGTTGAAAATTGATAAGCTGTTTGTTTGCATCTGATAATATACAAACTTTTCCTACTCCTGTCACCTGCTGTAAATATTCGAACTTGTAAGAATTCTTAAATTAATGTTGAAAATTATCCAAAATAACATACTCACGAATTTTTATAGAAAAGAACTTAAAGGAAGCCCCATGAAGTATAAACAAGGAAAACGTCAAAGAATACGACGGTCAAGACCATAGATAAAACTAGGCGGTAATAATGGGGGGGGGGGACCGACCATAGTTGTAAGGTACTTTAATTTGCGATGCATTGAAAGGCAGGTCTTTTATTTTTAGACAAATTTTGTAAAAGTGGCCATTAGCTTCGTCATGTCTGTCTGTCCGCATGGAACACCTCAGCTCCCAATGAAAGTATTTTCATGAAATTTGATATTTGAATACTTTTCGAAAATCTGTTGACAATGACAAGTTGCACTAAAATCTGAATAGAAAAACGGGTACTTTACGTGTAAAAAGAATAAACATTTATTAAGACATCTTGATGAATCCTTCTTAGAATGAGAAATATTTCAGGCACAAGTTGTAGAGAAAATAAAATCAAACATTTTCTATTCAGTGACGTTCTCCTGAAAGTCGCGACATTTGTGAGAAAATGTGGAAAAATACGGTACAGCCAGACAGGCCACACACGACAATAAAATACGGCGCATGCGCTTTGCGTGTTGGATAAGTTGGTCTAATGACACACACACACACACACACAATCATTGCTTTTCCCCGACGACAGTAATCACGCATATGCACTCCTATGTTACGTTATACGTACATTTCCTGTCTTGTTCGTTCTGTCTTTTACACCACACCAATAACACTGCACAACACAGATTTCGCCCTCCAAATGAGAATAGGTTATTTTGCTTTATTTTTACACGACATTTCCAAATATGGTTTAGTTTTTCTCTATCATGTACCGATCACTTAAGAAGTGAACCGTCTTGTTTGTTAAATTTTCTAATGTAATGTGTTACATATGATCGTTTAAAGTTCACGCACTTCAAAGTTTGTCGTTAATTTACACCTTTTGACAACACCTAACTCTCATCCATATGGCGCTTCATCTCGCTTATTCACCTGCTAAAACCATCTTCCCACAATATCTGGCATGATATCTTTCAACAACTCCATTTTCTATATGTTTTCTGAATTATTTGTTGACATTTAATGACGGTGATAATTTTTTGTGTGACTTTGCATGTTAGGGTTTGTTGCAACTGATCATCAAATGTCTCGAATATGTGTCAAAACTCTGATAAGTCTTGTTACGTATGTGGAGAACTTACAGCGAAAGCTCAAAGACACAGTCTTAAGCCTACAGCAAAAAGAGCTTACGAATTATATTTTGGCTGCAAATTCGGGGACCTAGACAAGCCTTGAGCCCCTCATATCTGTTGTGGTGCATGTGCAAGTATGTTAAGAAAGTGGCTGCAGGGATCGCGATCATCATTTCGATTTGCAGTTTTGATGGTGTAAGGCGAACAAAAAATTACACCAGAGAGTGTTATTTTTGTTTGACCAACGTGAAAGGCTTCTCTGCAGTATCAAAGCGTGGCATTCAATACCCGAATTTGCCCTTGGTAAAACGGCCAGTTCCTCATGACGGTTTTCCCATTCCAAAAACCCAAGTGACTGGACCATTAATGATGAAGGCCAGGAGAGATTGTCAGAAAACAGGCATGGAACTACAACCAGTATAGTGTGCCAGGATCCCGATAGTTTTTTTCTCTCACTAGCGTCAATATTACCTCCTCTCATCACACAACAAGAGATCAATAATATTGTTAGTGACTTAAAACTTTCAGAAACACAGAGTTGCTGGCTTCACGACTGCATGGGTGCAATCTGCTAGAGAAAGGTTTTAGTCACCCCCTTTAGGAGAAGACAGAGTGGTTTTGAAAAGTTTTCTTTGTCCTCAGAAGATGTTGTGTATTGTAAAGATGCAGATTGTTTGTTTGGAGCTTTGGGTCATGTTCATAATCCAGAAGAGTGGCGGCTTTTGTTGACTCATCGAAAGTCAGTTAATAAGAAGTGATTCTTCACAATGGCAAAATTTATCCTTCTGTTCCACTAGCATACTCTGTGCACACGAAGGAATCTCATGAAAGAATTCTTACTTTGTTCAGCTACATTGACTATGACAAGCATAAGTGGAAGATAAGTAGAGATTTGAAGGTACTGGGACTGTTACTTGGTATGCAGCAAGGTTACACTAAATGCAGCTGTTTCTTATGTGAATTAGACACTCACGACAAAAATACATCATTGTGCACGTAAAGACCAGCGTCAGCGACACACTTTCACTCCAGGAAAAGTGAAAATTTATTAGAACCATTAGTGAATCCTCAAGATATTTATCTCCCACCTCTAGAAATTAAAGCAAGATTCATGAAGATCTTTGTTAAAGCTCTGGACAGAGAAGGACAAGCTTTCGCTTATTTGAGAAACACTTTCCCAAAATTGAGTGAGATTACAGAGAAAGGAGGAGTCTTCTTTGATCCACAGTTATGAGAGGTTATGCTGGAGCTGGACTATCACTGCACTTTGAGCGAAACTGAAAAGGCAGCATGGAATACTATCAAGTAAGTGTGCACTAATTTTCTTGGGAACCACAAAGCTGAAAACTATAGAGAAACTGTTAGTAAAATGTTCATGTTTTTCCACGTTATGGAGTGGAAATGTCAATGAAGCTACATTTCCACGATTCTCATATGGACTCTTTCCCTCAAACCTTGGGAGAATTTAGCGATGAAGACGGTGAAAGATTTCACAAAGACATTTTCATTATGGAAAAACAGTTCGTGAGAAGATGGAACTGTAATATGCTTGCAGAATGCTGTTGTTTATAGTGAGAGAAACCCCAGAAATTGACTACAGAAGAAAAATATTAAGGAAGACATTTTACATTTGTTCACGTGTAAAGTAATTTTTATTTATTCTGTAAGAATTTTGTGTATAAATAATTAAATTGAAAGCTGTGTTTCTTGGCAGCGGTATGTGACAGGACATTTTTCTTGCACATCCTGATTCAGCCCCTTAAGAACAACTAAAACCAGGCTGTTTTATTCAGAGGACAGAAAAAGTTTAAATTTGTTGTACAGAGTAATCGTTGGGAAAATATTTCTAATTTTTATTTGCTGTTCTCCAACTCAGTAGCCAAAAATTTATCCTGTGGTGGAAACATTATTAGAGGGGCATTTTCCCCCTTACACCCCCACGTTACGCCCATGGTAAAGACTACCCTACTGCATATCATGTTCGTATTCATATTTAGTGGTGAAATAAAGTGAAATGCCAACTTGATGCAACTAGGTAATTTTATTGATGTATTCTTAGCTCGAAATGTTTCGGGTACATAAGCCCAACATCAGGAACATTAGATATTGAGTTGCAGCATTTGGTTTTCTGCACCGAGTTTTTGGATGGGTGGTGGTCTTGAGAGACTCTACGTAGGTCGTGTGTGCGGTGCGCATGGTGCCGTGCGACTCGCACGACACGATCCGCACCATAAACACGACCTACGCAGTGGCTCTCAAGACCACCACCCATCCAAAAACTCGGTGCAGAAAACCAAATGCTGAAACTCAACATCTAATGCCCCTGATGATGGGCGTATTTACCCGAAACATGTCGCGCTAAGAATACATAAAAAATTTACCTAGTTGCATCAAGTTGGGATTTCACTTTATTTCATGAGGAAGAGCCACGGTCAAACAACCCTCATATTTACTTGTTGAACCAAATTCACACAAGAGAGCGTTGTTGATAACCGGGATTTTTGCATTCCTGAGTATTTATTTCCCTTTAAAACAGTGTTCCTTGACATTTCCTCAGTTTATCAGTTGTATTTACCGACACTGAAACACCTTTCCAAATCTCTTATTCTGGATATGCTCTGTGTTAAAATTTTAAGATATTCATTACCTTTCTTATAATACCGGGTAAACTTTTAATACTTACTATTGTTACTTTTTTTTATTAAATCCTCGGCATGTTCCATTACAGTAAGTAATAACACATGCTATTTTAATCTTACATTTCTGTTGTTTGTGTTCATTATATCTGTTCGTTATAATGATTTATTTTTTCAAGGTCCATTGATTTTATGTATCCAATTAATTTCTTCAGATTCCTATAGGTTAGTACACTTTTACTCACTGGCCAGTTGCTTTCTTTAAGTACACTGTTCTTCAGAATTTCTCTTTCGTTCTTTAGCATTTTGCACTGGAATATCAGATGGTTTACTCTTTGTGTGCCATGTTTGCATGGGCACTCTGGACTTCCTCTAATTTTTGATCGATGCAAGTGAGATCGAATATTTCCATGGTCGGTCATAATTGTAGTTACATTTGGAATTAAGTTTGGATTCACTGCCAGTCTACTCTATACGCTTGGGAAAAATTCTTTAATAATCTCTCCTTTCGTTTTTCCTCCCATTGGCTTTGCATTTTCTTATGCTTTCTTTTCGGGTATAATTTTTTATAGCGCTTTTTGATATCCTACTGTGTGTGACGTAGTAGTTTTAAGTTGCCTCCTTCGCAAGTCGATCTGCAATTTCGTTTCCATTCTTACCTTGTGCATTCTTTATTCATAACAATATTATACATTCAGTCTTATCCAGTTCAAGTTCTGTTTTTTTCATACCTTCTAACATTAATACATAATGACACCTTTTGTCTGTCTATTACTTCAAACTCAAAACATTAATTTAACCGAAACAAACAAATTTGTACCTATAAAATAGTGATGGAGCCAGTACTTATGTGCATAAGGTCACGTCCGTTACTCATATAAAAAAACTTTTTCACATATACCTTCGAATTATTCTTCTACCTATATCGTAAAATTCGGATTATCGGAACTACTTTAAGTGGGGCTTATGTATATATATATATATCCAAAGACAAGACATATTATTAAAGGGGAACTCATTTTCTCCTGCATTCATAACCTGTTTTTACTTTTCACAACACCTTGAATAAGCTCAAACATTCTGCTATTTTCCTGTGTAACACAATCTACTAGACTACCAGGATTGCTTCAGATATAATTCTTCTGTTTTCTTTCAAATAACTAAAACTATCGCTACCAAAAAAAAATAAACTTTCACACTAGCCGTAACCCGTCTCCATCCCGAATACATATATCGTATTACAACACAAATCGTTTCGTCTGTTATGCATTTAATACACTCCCCACTCTAAAAACACTCCTGTCATAAGCCTACCGCACTTTCCTGTACAACGGATCGGTCTTAAATCTACATTGACTCACTTATTCTCCACATTCCCCTCGCCGCCATTCATTTCATTCACTGGTCTTCGTACGCCAGCTTCCCAAATTATACAGCTGGGTTAGCTATTCTGTCGTAACAGCTGATGAAAGGGTAGTCTGACCATAGGCATGATGACAATCTTTCGGCTTTTCAAGGCTGAACACATTGTTTTGTGACGTGCATTAAGTTTCCATGGCGTAGCGTCCAACTCCCTCTTTCCTCTCCTTTCTCATCGCTTCACAGTTCTTCCTACATCACATCACTTGCTCACTCTTTTTGTCCGCTTTTTCGAATTGCTGCGTCAATCAACTATGTGAATCCCACTGATTAATTACAACACTGCATTCCATCCTTTCTTCTGCGGGGTACCCACAACACTGCTTCCCTATAATTCAACTTCGTATACTTTAACACATACCATAGCTCACAAATCCTTCCATTTAGCACCGGATTTCATTTATTCAAATCAACACTATTTCCCCCATCCCGGCAAATTATATTCTTCATATTCTTCGTTTTCGGGACAGTCCTCTTCAACGCAAACATTTGAACCCTCCGATTTCTTTGTATTGTCCAGTACGTCTAGCTTTCTTGAAAAATATATTTCACAAAAACATTACGCTGACTTCACATTTCCTTAGTACAGCTAATTAAACCTATTCGATATTACAAGCCGAGTACAGTAGCCTCATTTACACCTTCAATACGTTTGTCACGCATCTCTCATTTCAACTTCTATTCCAGCCCCACAACACGATACTGTTTCTCCTTTCTTGTTGCCCCCAGGTACTCTACGAACCATCTCCTGCAGTCCGTTTTCCCACAGTGTGACTCTTTCTTAATCTGTGCTTGTCTGTCTAGCCTTTGTACATTACAGTATCTGGGAAATAAATGTGTAAAATATTCACAATAATATTAACAGTTCGTGACTAAGATCAAGATTCGTTGCAAGAGAGGAAAAAATTATCTTCGGCGAATGTCTCGTGATATCCAGAATTCACATTTTCCTGTAGGAATATGTGGTGGACAACTTAATCCAATGGATATAATTTGTTGGATAAAGTAGAGTAAATTCTAGTGGCCTTGAGTTTATGTAACCCTATGCGACTCTCCCGTCTCTTAGATATAAATCGGCTTCATTTATAAACCAAATGTTTTTAGGTTTACCAAGATTTGCTGCAATAAAATCAGCAAATGAATTGCACAAATCTAGCAGGCAATTGTTTTTCATGTTTAATAAATGTTAAAAAACGTTATATATTTTGAGGATGCACCTTTATAACCAGTCAGAGACCATTATACTTTGTTCCAAGACCAATGTCAAGTTACTCGGAAATATGAGAAATAAACTTCTTTGAACACTTTGAGACATAACTTTTACGGTTTCTTCCTTTCTCACTCCTCGTTCATGTCTGTAATCAAAAGAGCTTAATCAACAAATAAAGTGTTTCTTCAAATATTGGAAGCAAATTCGTCACAATTAAACAATATTTAATAGTAGCAACACGAACATTAAACTTTTGTAGGTAATTTCTTTACGACTCTGTCACATTTAAGATGGTTTTCAGAACAAAAATCTCTTCTCTCTAGTGTATTATGCCATATCCACAACTGATACTGTGAATTTTATGTTACTCGTATTGTGCATATTCTTACAATTAATATATTAACCAACTGCATACATACTTCAGACAGAATAAAAACGGTTGCAAGTTTCTACTTGAAGCGACTCACTCACGTAGTTTCATATCACACCATTTTAATTATATGTTTGTCAATTTTATTTATTTAAGAATTTTAGTATTTTAATCTCTATAGTTATACTGGGAGGAAGTTTACATACGCTAAAGGAAAACGCAGAAGCTTTAGTAGCTGCTACTAGGGAGATTTGACTGGAAATAAGTGCGGATAAAACTAAGTACATGGTTATGTCTCGAGATCAGAATGCAGGACGAAATCACAGTGTGAGGATTGATAATAGTACCTTCGAGAGGGTGGAAGAGTGTAAATATTTGGGAACAAATTTAACACTCCAAAATTCTATTGCGAAAGAAATTAAGAGAAAATTGAGGTTAGGAAATGCTTGCTATCATTCGGTGCAGAATCTTTTGTCTTCTAGGTTGCTATCCTAAATTTAAAGATTAAGATATATAGAACTATAATTTTGCCGGTTGTTTTTTATGGGCGTGAAACTTCGTCGCTGACATTGAGGGAGGAAAGGAAGCTGAGGGTGTCTGAGAATGTGGTGTTGAGGAGAATATTTGGATCTAGGACCTAGGAGGGACGAGGTAATGGGGGAATGGAGGAGATTGCATAACGAGGAGCTAAATGATGCGTATTCTTCACCCAAAATTGTGCGGGTGATAAAATCTAGAAGAATGAGATGGGCTGGGCATGTAGCGCTTATGAGTGAGGAGAGGGTGGCATATAGGGTCTTGGTGGGGAAACCGGAGAGAAAGAGACCACTGGGGAGACCTAGGCGTATGTGGGTGAATATTATTAGGATGGATCTCCAGGAGGTGGGATGTGGGTATATGGACTGGATTGGGCTGGCCCAGGATAGAGACAGGTGGCGGACGCTTGTGAGTGCGGTATTGAACCTTCGGGTTCCATATAATGTGGGGAATTTCTTGACTAGCTGCAAATCAGTTAGCTTCTCAAGAAGGGCTCTGCACCACGAAGTAGGAGTAATCTCTATAGTTAGGGGCATAATACCTAGATTAGTCTGTTTAACTTGTATTCCTTTGTTCTACAAGACTCCCTGAATGTGTTTCCCCGGAGTTGAAACATGTAGAAATTTCATACTTATCATGAACTGTATATTATAAATTATATTTTCCTGCATTTTATTAAGGGCACTTTTGTTTATATATTGATTGTTACTGTGAAATAAACCCCCCAAATACCACATTAAACAAGCGTACCAACATCGAGGCAAATTTTCCTAAAAAGGAAGAAAAAATAACGCAATCTTTTTGTGAAAACCCTGTACTTTGACCCTTATAACGTAACTTAATACCTCTCATGTCAATAAACTAATATTCGCAGTTCAGGTTGACAAGTAGGTTGACAGGGAAGGTACGTTATTAGCAGAATGTACTCCGGCGAGCTTGGGGCTTGTGATCCTGCATCACCCGAGCCTGTGTGTCCAATTGACGATGGATACCTTAATTTGCTCTGAATGTCCAACACGAGGAAGCTCAGATAACGCTGTCACAATATTCTGACTTAATAGCATCAATTAATTTTCGCAGAAGTCATTTTAGAGAGGGAAAATGAGGAGGAGGAATGACCCTATTTCTGCGTACGACATCTTCTAATGGATACATTTGTATATGGCGACAGTTAGTTGACAGACGTTTAGAAAGCTAGGTTTCTGTTTACGACGTTATGTAATGGGGATTTATGTTTACCTGTCATGAAAATTGTTTCCGAACAAAAAGACGACTATATTGTTTAAAACTTGCACTGGTGAGAGAACTCACTTTAATCACCGTTTTCAAGCAAACTGAAAAGTTTCACGTCTGAAAGTGTGTGATGCTTGCTGAGGTTTCCTAGAGTACAGAGTGGAAAATTGTTTTGATTTGTAATTTGTGTTCATATTGCCTTTCTTAACACCCTTTATTGTAATTTTGCACCGATATTGTATATTGATAGTCATTTATTTAAGAAAAATTGTCTGTTGATATTAATATCAACCAGAAGCTCCATGGTATCAAAAGGCATTTCTGAAAAAATTTTGAAATTATTAGGTTTTAGGGGTATGGAATAATATTTTGTTTAAATTCCTTACAACGTGCATGTTATGTTTGGTCTATATAAATCGACGTATTTTGAAATAAAATTCTGATATTATTAGCGTAAAAATTTTCGATGTCACATTTAATCAAAATATGTCGATTTAGTTTGAAAGTAGGAACGTAGACGTTGTAGGATAAATGATTTTTTTACGCGCTTTGTCAGAAGCGAATATTATGAATATTTCGATGTAAATAGTGGTATATAAACTTCAAAACAATGAAATATATAAGCTATAAACGCATTCAGTGTAGTTCCAACATGCCGCATGTTTGGTTGCGAATGGGAGCATAACGAAGTTGAGGAAAATTTCTGATTTTGTCAGTGTGTGCTGGAGGTGTGGAAGCGTACTCAAATGCTGGATCTTGCTGAGGTTTTGGAAGTGTACTAGGTAGTTATATTACTGGAAATGTGGAACTGTACGAGGTGTTCGAGCTATCTGAAATGTTCTTTTAAGATGGACGATTGTGACATATTTCTGCGTTAATAAACCTTAAAAGAAATTCGAGATAACGCTCTTGACTGGGATTGCTTGTTTTCTCGTGAAAAAGTGAAAAATTTACAAGGGATCGGAAACATTTTCAGATTTCAATGATTTCAGACATTATAAAACAATTAAACGTAAGTAGAAAATTTTAAAACACATTCAATTCTAATGGACTTATCATATGCTACTTAAATTTTGCTTTAATTTCGTGAATTACGTGTTCTTATTGCGTATATATTTTATTCAGATTCGTATAGCAAATACTACTTCTTCTGCAAAAACACCTAAATAATAAATACTTAAGCACCTTTACAAAATAGTGTACCCTAAACTCAGGGTTCTTACTTAAATAATAATAATAATAATAATAGAGTTAAATAATAATAATAGTAATATAGTTTTCGGGAATAAACATACAGCGGTGGATCATGTTTTCATGTCTGTACTCGTACAGACAAACAAACCCAACCCCCCCCCCTTTTGCGCCAGCAGTACAGGGAATAATATATCAATTTCTGTATAGAATTCTATGATCCCAATAGCGTCAAACTATGCACCGTATAACGGCTCTTTATAAAACAATTCTCTTACAGTTTTCGTCGTTAAAGTTTATATTATGTTAGCAAAATGTTGTCAGTGCCTCGTAGCTACCTTTTTAAGTAAACCGACCGTGTCGGTTAAACTACTACATGGTTAACAACACAGTTAATATAAGCTAATTCCTTAATTTCGGGCTAAATGGTTTTAATTTGTAATTAAATACTTAAAAATATTCTTTTAGTTTATTTCTTTTTTTTTATATTATTTCTGGCCTCATACGTGCATTCCCACTTTCAGTAACACGAACAGCACCAACGTCTGAGAATACTGCGATAGAAACCCATATTTACTTATTGCAGTCATCACAGGAAATAATTCTTTGCTATAAATTATGCTCTTATGAAAACTTTGTTCACCAGAGTAACTGGAATGTAGCCGAATTTATTTCTTTATTCTGTACCCTATTTGCTACAATAGCACTTCTTCAGGTTCAACTTAGAAATCAGTACTTTTCCAGCTGCTCCTTGGAAGTCACACCTTGAAGTAACCTCTCTACCATGATACTTGTCAGAGTGACAATTTTCTGCCGTAGTTCCTTAACCCTTAGCATCATAAGACTGCTTAGAACAAACTAACTGATTGACTTCTTATAAATTATTTGCAATTGGGATATTTTGCATTTAAAACTTTGATGGATCATCTCCCTTATTGGCTTAAGAAACCAATCCATACTGCTTGGTTTTGATATTTCTAGGTAATATTTGTGCTACAAACAACACCATACACTTCAACCTTTCAAAGCTTAGCGGTTTTCTCTACGTATCACCAGGTTTAACATTAAAAAATTCTATTTGGTGCTCGCTTTGCGTTGAGTGTTTTGTACGGATCTCAGAACTGACAGCGACTTTTATTTGTACATCATTAACTGACTGATTTTTATAACAGTGGTGGAAAGTGTTTACTGTGCGATGCGGACTGATGCCTTATATATAGCAGATTACGTTTAGTCTTTAAAAGTTTAAGTGTGGTTATTTTACTTATATGATTGCGATAAAGATAATCGAAACATTGAAAAAGAAGTCCTGTTTTGTTTTATGTGTAATATTTAGCAGATTAAGGTGCTTTTGTATGATCACAGAACAAAAATATATTGTATAAAATTATTTTTTGTTATTTTATAGGAATGCGGAAAACCATGGGGAGATCACCGATTGAAAGTGAGAATGAATTTGCTGAGAAAAAATTTGGACCTAAGACCAAGTTATTACCCTGATGATGGGAGGGAGTACGTAATATTGTGCATTCTAATAGTGCGTAAATTTCGCACAAAATTTGAATTGTTACAGCGGTAGATATTAAAATTACATTCTTCTGACTTATGATGACTTGTAATGACGCAGGTAAGTACTAATACGTTCTAAAAAAACAGCTGGCATAGTTTCAGAGCGGAAGTTCTATGACATCACATCCCGTAAGACTCTAACTCTAACGTGCACTTCCTGTTCATCTGGTAGGTTAGGAAAGTTATTCCAAAGAAAAATGAATGTTGGGTGGAGAAACCTTTGACGTGGGTAATTATCGTTAAAGAGAAATTAGCAGAATGATTATGGATACTCCAGCTGTTAAGAAAGAAACACGAAGAGAGAGAGAGCAAAGGGGAATGTTAGGTGGCAGTAATAGTATGGATACTTTTGGATGAAATTGTGCCCCATTGTGGAGAGCAGTAGAACATCAGTTTTGTAAGACTATCAGAAGAAGTAGTGGAAAAGTTAGGTGAATCCCTTTATAATCACTTAAAGCGGATGAACATATCGGAAAAGGAGGATGCTATTATTATCTTATTGAATTCAAATCAATTAAGAAGCGCAGGACACATTTAATTTTGTGTTTAAGTGGATGTAAATATGTTTGAATCTTCAGAGATTTATGCAGGTATTGGAAAAGAGTAAAATAATCAATTGAATTTTAGTACAACGCAGATGAACTATGAAATGAAATGGACAAATATTAAGTTGCAGTGGTTTTAATAGACGCAGTCTTTTGCACATTCAGCTTATATAATAAATGCTCTAATTGACTTTCTATCACCTGTAGGGGTTTGTGGCCTTTGCCTTGTTTCAATTTAGAATTAAATTCTCTACGAAGGCAGCGTGTTTGTAATATTAGTATAAATTAGACTTATGTGGGATTGTATCTTCAGGAACAACACCAAAAGCGCAAAAGTAAATTTGGTTTTATTACGCCTTCGTATGTTTTGGTTTCCCCATCTTCTGCATCGTCGGCATAGGTCTGTTTTGCTGGTCGGGGAGTATTCATAAAATAAGAAGGGAAAGCATGTATCGTAAATTCTTAATAAAAATTATTTCTATTTGTAAATAAAATCCGCATGAATTGAACTGGAATTTTGTATTAAGTTCTTCACTTCATTTTTGTGGTAATATAATGTTTAATCCGCATCTGATATAAAAATTTCACCTGCTGTTTTAATTCTCACAAATATTACAACACTGATACAAATATTATATAATATATTTTAAAAAATATGTAATTATTACTTCATGAAAATGCGATGAATTGTTGCACACACACGTGCATATATTTTGAAACCCTTGTAATTTATATAAATACATTATTATTTTTATAGGCTATACCTCACCCAAAATAAACTAAGTGATTTTATTGTTTAGAGTTGTGTTGTCAATAATTGTCTTTACCCCGAAGCGCTAGTTTTGTTTAAATTCCATGATTTTTAAAAGCAGAGATTTTACAGTTGTTTTATTACAAACTTGGTTTAGTCTATAAATATATATGTGAGCTTTCGTATCTTAAAGTTTATCAAGTTCGAGCACTTATTTTTGTTGTGACGTATTGGAAGAGTCAAAAACGGAGTTTGGAAAAGCTTAAAAGAAGTTTTTTCCCTTAGAAATGTATAAAAATGTGTAAATACTTATTAGAAAAGAAATTTAATATGTCACGAAAGAGAAAAAATAAAAAAGATCGAACTAACATTTTCGGGGTGGGGGGGTGCTTGGGTCCAGTTTTCGGTTCATTATAAATGTATGGCCACACTATTGAGACCTATTGAGCCAATTATAACAAGAAAGATATGCCCGTAATTTATAACTTTTCAGATACTACTGTAAGATATTATAACATGATTGCGTCATTCTGATAAACCACTTTAACTTTGTTTTGATATGTAATTTAGGAATATGACACACATAAATAAACTAGCAAAATTAGGAATTTCAATTCGTCAACTAATGTGTAATGTGTAGAAGTTTATGATACTTTTGTTTGTACTTTGTAGATTAGGCTTGTAGATGGCTTCAAATTTCGAGCCGAGATTTGCTGATGTAGCTATGATTGAATTCTAACAAATTTTTGCGTTGAAAACTTTTCGTCAGGAACATCCCATATATAGGTAATATTCATAAATATATCTTTCTTGTAAAGTGGGGCAATGAATGCAATGTTACACTTGGCAAAACCAGAAAATATTAAAGAAAACTAATAAGTTTATCAGCAATTCCTCAGAGGCATAGCTAAATAGTTGTCTGTACAGAATATCAATTCCAGCCTTCTTCTTTTGAGATCCTTTAGCAGATCTTCCATTGTTTGGGATCTAGGTGTTCGTTAATTCTTGCCGATTTTATTTATTTGTGAGAAAGAATATACAAGAAGTGAATATACGGACTGGATTGAACGAACTCAGAGAGGGATTATGTGACTGGATTTTATGAAATCTAAAATAAAAACCTGAGGTCAGTATAACCAAGAAATATCTTGACAAACTGATTGACAACGCAATCTTCTAAGAAGTCGAAGTATTTTTATATAGGTTTCGACAACACGTTGCCATGTGTTCTGCTGTTTATTGCAAGTAATTACCTGTTGTGCCAAATACTACATTCAGTATATCTAACAGCCTACTAGTGAGATATGTATAGTCGTAGGTTTTAAGCCGTTGTCGAAATATATTGCATTGACTAGTTTGATTTTGGTCCGTGCTTAATTAGATTGTAAAAAGTTATTATATTTCAACATTCTGTTTTGCAAAAAGCAAGCCTGAAGACGGGGAGCGATCCCCTCCCGTAACCCTTGTGTGTTAAATTTCTATATACAAGTTAGAAAAAGTTTATAAAGCTAATGAGTCCAGAAGACGATACATATCATCGAAATAGTTAATTAAAATGGGACTCTCTACTATAATTTTAAAATGCGCTTTCAATTTATTTTGAACAGAAATTCAGACCGTTACCATTTGTCTGGTTCTCTTCTTCTAACTTCTTACAAGTTGTAATTAAGTAGCTTTATAAATCAAAGCCAGTAGCAAGGCAGCACTGCAGTTGATTTTCACGATACAAGTTCTACACTCCTCAGACTAAGAAAGGAAACGGGTGAAAGAGAAATTATGGCAGTGTGGGACGAGACGTCACATAGGAGTACATTCAGGTATTATGTTTATGAAGTAAAAGAGGTAAATGCTTCAGATATGGGCAATATTCTTTTATCGGATTGAATGTTTGAATAACTAAAATATGTTTTAATAAGAGATGAATAATTCGGAACATTTGTTCAATTTCACGTTGCCACCGTTTTACTCAGGCATATAAATCACTTGATATTTATGCGGTACAATGTACAGAAAGAACGAGTTTAGCTGGGTAAATTCTGTCAGCGGTGTTGGCTCTTGTCCCTCTTGTATGTGTCTTTGGATTTGGACGCTTAATAAGAAGACGTTATTTGACGGAAAGGTGACTCGGGTAAGAGTGAATTTCATCGCGGTGGTAACTCTCAGCACGAAAGGGCGTGATTGCTTCCTTCATCAGCGTTCATTCTGGTTGGTTTTGTCACCTCTTGTGTGGCGATAAGCCTGCAGGGCGCAGTTCCTGCTGCGATATATAGCACAATTATGGCCCCAAGTCTTCAGTGCCTTTTTACTGAATGGAAGGTGTAAAGGTAGACCTCTAGCAGCCCATGTGTTTAATTTTGCCTCCCCCCCACCTTACATACGTAACTCGTGTAAGACCAGCTGCCTGCAATATAGACTTTGCTAATAAATTAGTTTAGGGGAGAAGCAGGGAAATGTTTTATTTAACAATGCTGCCAATTGTCAAGAATATATAGCGTCGGTGGTAGACGAATAGAGAGGAGTATGAGGCACTGGAAGAATTATACCGCCAAGATAGACCGAACCACAAGTCCCAGTGACGCTCTGCCCACCAAAATTCTGCTATGGATGGTCTAATATCGAACCTTAGCCTCCGCCGCGACGGTGGGCGACTGACTGACTGCCTGCCTAAGCCGTGACAGACTTTGCTATATACAGACGAATGATCTGCATCAAAATTCAGCCTCTTTGTCGCAGGTGGAATGTGGTCGGTACTCAGTGGACAGGGTCGGTCTGCCGGCAATCCAGAGCTTTGTGTGGTTTTTCGGAGCGGGACCAGTAGCGATGCTTTCGGCACACTTTATGACATTAATATATTCAGGATATGGCAAAAAGAATCATAAATTTTCTTATGTTATTAGTGTATTGAAGAGTACCAAAAATGCATGCATTTCCTTAAATTGTTTTTTCTTAACCTAGTAAATATATTGAAGTAAAGGGCGCGCCATTGTAAAACAAGAATCAAATCAAACTACATGCCTGTGAAAATGGATTTAACTGCCGTTGTTACATGCTACATGTTATCTAAATTCTGCATTTTATTTTTCAGTAGAAAATAACACTCGCTCAGTTGGTGAAGAAATTTTATTGTCACGTTCGCTACACCCGGTTAGTACCTCACATTCTAAGCAACATGAATTCTCCAAGAATTCCTATCTCCAGTAAGATATTGGAATTCGAATTCTTGTATCCAATACGGTGTAGGAATGCTCATAAAATTCCCTTTTAATACTACCGTTACATATAATTTTGTGCATCTAAAATGCCTTCAGGTTTTCATACTTACACGAGTTTATTTCCTATTTCTCCACTGAACGACACCTGCCTTTATTTGCTCTTCCTACTTGATTTCATTTCCCTAAAATCTTTATTACGTAAAAAGGTAAAAAATCTTCAGTGTCCGAAATTCGAAGAGAATAATTAAGTATATTCCAGAAAACGTTATTGAATACCAAGTTTTCTAAACTCACACTCAGCACCAACTATGTGTTCGGACCCAACATGATAATGTAAATACATAAATGCTTCCATACTTAAATCCTTTAATGACATGCATTATATACATCTTCTGACGAATTTTTCAGATAAAGGCTCTAGGCCGTAATTTTTACTTCTTGCACTCTTCGGCCATACGTCTTCTGTGTGAGGGACCAGCCAATATCAGACACTCTCGATTAAGGTGAATTTTGAATGGGAGTGCAGTGGTAAAACTGCAGACATACATCCATGCCGAGGGCGATATTAGAATCCGCGACTCTAGCGTGAACCTGCGAGAACACGCCATAGCGTGGTCTATGTAAGGACTAGAATACGATCTTGGTTAGTATCCTGTCAGTAGAGAGAATTTTGGCTGTTCTCCGATAGGCCAAGAAAGGCTCTACGCTCCGAGCTGCTTCGTATTCAGCGGTGCTGGACAGTTACATATTAACCTTTAACTGTTGGTGTAAACCTGAATTTAAGGTACGCTAACATTTATGAATTAATTTCGCGAATCACAGAAAGAACACAGGTTCTTCAATAGAAAGACCATCCACTTATTGGTGTTGAGGTTAATCGTCGTTCTTTACACTTTTAACAAAATAAACATCTCAGTGTATTCTGTGCCCAAAATTAAGGAAACTGTAGGGAAAATAATTAGGGCATTTAACGCTTGAGCAAGAGGAAAGAAACGAGTGCAAAATTTTGACAGGTCAGAATCAATTTAAGAAAACCATGGGGGACTTAGGAATAGAGAGGACGAAAATCTTAAGAAGTATTTTAAAGAAACAGTAGATGAAGGCGAGGGTATATTATGGCTCAGAATGGTGTTTAACACACCTCTTGAGAACAGCCAATGAATATTCTGTTTGCATAAAGGCGGGAAATATATAGATAAGTTTAATGTCTACTATCTTCCTACGGAACCTCCTAATCTATCGAGTGAAATGCGGCCGGTAGACCTATGGAGCACCGAGATTTGAGTGCGGATTTAAAGTACGGAGTGTGAGCTTATTGACTACATAAGAGTAGGATCTTGCAGTCTAGCAGGTTATATTCTACTACTTGGCTTTCTCTTTTATCAAACTTTAATGGAATTTGTAGCATGAAATCCAACTAATCACATTGCGATTACATATATAATAATCATAGCAGATTTTTAAACGTTTGTTGTAAATAAATTTCATTTTACTATGTATGTCTTTAGAAGTGAAAATCTGTTTTCGTTTTGAAAGTACAACAAATATCAAATGAGTTATTCCCCATAAAATTGTGAAGGTTCACTTAATTTATTTCGTAATAAGGTACTACTCTAAATTCGCTACGAAATTAAGTATCTGTTTTACAGTCACTTGTAGCAGTTTTCAGTAAGTTACTACGTAGTAGAAATTAACTTGTTTTTTTGTGGCGAATTTATCGCAAAACAAATAAGTGACAAAATAGGGTAGGAGTACGGTATCTTGGTCACGGGTATCGTAATTAGAACCAGATTCCCACTGAATAGAAGTAATGGATTAATTTAAAAAATTCTTAATTACAATTATAATTTCGAATGGAAATATCTTTTATACTTTAACGCGATGACTAAGACATTATTTTCTCACATATGTTAATTTAATTCATCACCTAATATGGATTTCTTCCATACATGCCATTAAAGATTCAACAGATTAATGGAAATATAACTGTAAAATTTCTTATTTCCTGTAACACTTTTAATCCACACGACAGCTAAAAAACTGAACGTGGAATTTAAGAAGATTTATTATTAATTCTAATAACAATAAAAGTTTTTACTGAAACCAACAAACAACTTTTATAGATGTTATGATAAAGGGGGTGATTTATATAAAGTTAATTATCAATCCATTATATTCAAACGAGTTCACATTACACTAAACAATGTATATAGATGTGTGAAAAGGAAACGGAAAATGATCGCAATTGTGTATTTAGAGAGTATATTTTAATAAAATCGAGACATAATTTAACACTTTTTACACACGAAAATTCAGTTTTCACCTTACTTTAGGAAGTCAAATCAGTGAAAAGGAGAAATCAGTGCGAATAAATTGCAGATATCTTGAAGAAAAATATGGCCTTACGTACGTGGAGTGTGACTTTCCTCAGAATACAGTCAGAGAGTTATAATTTTTGTAACATATGTCAGTAGAGGCCATATAATTTCGTAGCAGTAAAGGCCTCGTAAAAGAGTAGAGCGATCTGAGTGTAGGTCAATATTGTTATTAAGCAAACAGCCATCATACCTCGTCTGCAGACGGCGCACTCTCAGACTTTGTCGTCGTACATAAAAGAGATTTGTGACCTCCAGTCTTGTGGAGGCGCTGGAGATTGCAGTGGCGCTCAGTCTTTGTAAGTTATGACTTCCGCAGGGATGGAAGTTTCTATACAGTCTGACGGAACTGAACTGCACTAATTAAAGATCTGTACATAACGTAAGGTGAAACGTAGGAGCGTTTAAACAGAAGGAACTGCTAGTAGGTTCACAGTACGTGCACTGTCAGTCTGGGTAAATATGAAAGTTGTTCATATACCTACGAAACACCCCACAAAGTTGTACCGAGGATTTTAAAATTCTAAATTTTTGTGAAATTTAATACTTTACCAATTTAAATAAATAATTTCCTAACTTTTGGGTTATGTTAGTGTCTCTTATTGTATATTACGAAGAAAAATTTGCCTTCACTTCAACGACACATTGCTAAAAAGTCATGACTGTACACGTTGTTCTTACTCATAAAATTTGATCTTAATTTTGACGTCTACAAAAACATCAGACCTTGTTACGAATATTACCAAAATTTTATGACTCTTACTTAAGCTTGTATAAATATATGGTGTTTTCTTCCTGCTCTTACAAGAGCCAATCCAACGCTCCGCCCGGCGCTCTGCCCGCGTTGCTTCTTACACCGCATGTCATGGAGTTTTCACATTCGATGACGGTGCCCAAACAAATGATCCCACTTTCACAAATAATTTCTAGAAGGCCAGTTCCACGCTTATTGGTCAAGTAGGTCAAAAACACTCTATATTTTCACACAAAAATTATGACGGTAAAGTTTGTTATGCTGGAGTTTCGGGTTTGTATCTTAAAGGTTTTTATTCCGCAAGTCCTACCCACTTAGCGAGGCGTATTTAGCACAGCGTAATTGGCATTATGATCTACCGGAAGTTTCACGTGGCTTCAAATAAAATAAATAAGAAAGCAATGCAGGTATGAACGTAACAATAATGCGCGTTTGTGTAACCATCTTTTTAGCGAGAAAACAACAAACATTCCATATTCTGAGAGTGTGCGCCTCCTTTTCCAGTATGCAGAGCTCATGAGCCTTACTCTATTGTCATCTGTGACCTGTCTAGCTACATTGTAACTATATACATTATTTCATAAGTGACACGATTGTCGGATATTATCATAAATGTACATTGGTGTTCATGTAAAGTACCCTTTTTATTGCTAAATTAAAAGGAAACTTGAATTTTCATGATAGTTTTTCGAAAATAATGAAATATCAAGTTGTATGAAAACGCATCCAGTTGGAACCGAATTGTTTCATGCAGACGGACAGTGATCTATGACGAAGCCAGTACTCGCTTTGTGTAATTTTGCGAAAGCAATTTCTGAAGTGGAATCGGAGTAAAGCAGAAAAGTGGACTTTCTCTGAATATAGCTCCGATTCCGAAGCCATTGAGTGAAACATACTACAAAATTACCCCCTTCAAGGAAACATGTTTTAGGAGAAGGATGGGCATAATGGGCAGTTTAATAAACCTCAGAAATAAATAAATACAAATAGTTAGTTGGATATGTTACACTTACACACACACACAAACAAACACACACACACAAACAAACACACACACACACACACACACATATATATATATATATATATATAGCTGTTTAATTAATCAACTTCCTGAATAAGCGGTACGCAGTTAAAATATTTTATTAAAATTAACGAATGAGATAACTAAGGTCATTTAAATAGGTACAGGTAGTTAGTCAATAACACAACAATTTTATCTAATTATGTTGATTAGAAGATGATAACAGCTACATGTTTCAGCCTACTCCGGCCATCATCAGCTTTTCCTCTGTAAGAGTATTAGTGCTTTATAAGATTTATGCTGTTATGTCACGATGGTGAGATCTTATCATCTGTGGTATTTATTATTATTATTATTATTACTATTAAGAGACGTGGCTGTTAAGGGGGGGTTTCTGTGATGTGGGTATGCGCCAGCTTGGGTGTGAAGCTCGCGTAGGTGTCTATCGTTGCAGCTGTCCTATGTGGGTTTCCGGCTTATTGTTTGTCCTTCATCGATGTCTATCGCTGATGAGCGTTAGCTATGGGTTCTGTGGAAAGGAGAAAAAATAACAAAATGGTGTGTGTGGGTTGGTAACTGGTGCGATGAGTCCCAGTTGAGTGGTAATTAAAAGTCTGTACTCACGCGTGTGCAGCCTATCCTCTGTTCCTGTGGTGATCCTCTTGTTCAGTCTGTTGGTTCCGGATTGTTGGTGTGTGCGCGTGTACATGTCTTTATTCCTGGCGCTGCGCTCTGCTTCTGTAACGTTATGTGTAGTAGTTCGGTAGGGGAATCCAATCCCGTCGGGTAATTATTAGCTGTCACTGGGCACTGTGTTTTTTAACAGCATAAATCTTATAAGGCACTAATACTCTTTCGGAGGAAAACCTGATGATGGCCGGAGTAGGCCGAAACATGTAGTTGTTATCATCCTCTAATAAACATCATTAGATGAAATAGTTGTGTTATTGACTAAATACCTGTACCTATTTATTTATAAACACAACGGGGATGGCACATTTCAGAATTAAGGTAATTTACTTTACTAATTAAAACTAGAGCATTACTCACTTGGCTGTGAAGTGAGGTTGCAGGAAGATTTTGTACTTTGGTGTAGTTTATTTAATTACGCAGGCAGTACTTCGGATTATGTAAAGTCGAATTTTGGATTATGATCAGTAATACGTTAGAAAGCATACGTAAAGAGTGGTCGTATAAAAATTTGAGTTATTCGCACGGCATTTACCCGGAGAACCTTAAACACACAAAATATCCTCAACCAGAACAGTAGCTATTTTGACCAGTTACCTGCTGAAGACAGATCAGCAGTAGTACTAAACTAGCGAGATTCCTCAGTGTTACAGAAAAACATGGCGCTGGAGAAGAAACAGCCTAGACAGATGGTTGAAGGTGACATAGAAGTGTAAGTGTGCAGGATGAAGAACAAGTCCTCAGAAACAGGATTTTTGTAACGTACGTACATTACACGACGGCAGGAATAGCGTAGTCCGTATACCGACTTCTTATGGGTTGAACGGTCCGGGGTTCGAATCCCATTGTGGGCAAAATGTTCCGAAATATCCAGACCGGGACTGGGGCCGGATCTAACCTCTTGTACAATGGGTAATGAGTCTCTCTTCAGGACGTAAAGCGGCGGGAGCGTGGGCGTTGAAAATCCACCTCGTTCTAGGGCTGTGCTTGAGCATGGGTAGAATTATACCTGTATTACCCCTCGGTGGTGATATGACATGTTGCACAATAACCCTTAACTTCATGCCTTCCGGGCATTATGCTGCTAGATAAAAAATAAAAAGTCATAAAATACATTAATATCTGACACATTTGCCTTACTTATATTCTCATATTCAATGTAGCAAAACGTTCGGTATAACACAGTAAAAGAAACACTAAAGAAAATTCATATTATAATTATGCCTCTTTTGTATGAAGTCATTCCATTGTGACAGATGGGCGACACATTCTAAGACATTCCATTCGTTTTACTCTGTCAGCCTTGGATCTTAAGAATCTCTGGGACGGAAAACTGTCTGCGTGTTGACGCTCTTGGACAAGTCTTTAGTGTGCTTCTTCAGAGTGGTGAGAAGAAAGGTTGACGTATGAATATCGTTTATGTCGTTGTTTATCTGTATTATTCCCTTAGGGAGTACTTGCTGGTGCTTTTCCTTGGCATGTCTTTCCCTGTCTTGCTGCCTCCCATTTTCTCTTTATTAGTTTCAAGTTCCGAACTAATGTAATTTCTTCTGAAGAGTCACCAACACTTCTTCTTCACAATCCAGTCGTTGTCCTAAATTAGACATACGATCCTACAGGCTTTAACTTGGACATTACGTAGAGTACCACTTTCCTTATAACCACCATTTATTCAGTTAAATGACTTTGCTTTCTCTAGTTAGTCATTTTCCTCATAATTTAATACGAAGGATATGACAATTAGGGAAAGGAAAGTCATGAGTCAGTACTCCCTTTAGTAATGACCCATGGTAATTATTTTAGCATTTCCTGTAGGGTTCTGGAAACCTATACTTACACAACAGAATTCAAATCAGTGTCTGAGTGCAGAGTTATTCCATGCATGTTTCTTGATCTCAGCATGCGGTCGTTTGCTAGAAATTTATGTTTATTCATTTTATGAATTTGCATTTTTAATAATACGAGGAGAGAGTGTTGGTAGTGACATGTAGCCTGCATCGGCGAAAAACAAGAAATTTTAATTCGACAGTTTCGTAGGAATAATGACTGGAATAATAAAAAAATCCCAAGGGACCGGGGTGTAAGTACGTCAGTTTAATTAATATGGAAAACTAAAGTGCCCCGGGGTGTGCCGACTGGTATGTATGTAGCGATTTTCAGAAGACCTTACTGTCTCCACATATCATGCAAGTTTCTCCGAAATGTCGGTAAATCTTTACCAGTGTACGGAGTTTCGTGTACCAAAACACCTAACTCATCATCATCAGCAAATATGAGTCAATCAAATCTCATATTGAATTAACCTGGTTTGATGTGATGTGTTATGAGTTTCAGTTTTCAAATTACATTTCGTTATTAAGCCAATCGTGACCGCACGGTCTAAGGCGCGGTTCTACAGTCGCTCGTACGATGGGATTGCCGGATCGAATCACGCTGGGGACATGAGTATCTGTCTCTTGCGAGTACTGTTTGATGCCAGGTAGAGGTCTATACAATTGGCAGATCCCTCGACCAAGAGATCCTTACTGAGAGTGTGTGTCTGCCATTGAGTGTGATCAGATACAACAATAACACTTTACACGTACAATGAGTACGTAGAAGGAGTCAGACTAAGAAGTGGGGGAGGAGGGAGTTAAGTCGATTAATACCCTAATTTGAAACATGGAGCTATTCGGCAAATTAGTGCTTAATCAATAAGATACTTTAAATCTGTTAGTTGTCCATTCCGGGACCGTGTAGTCTATGGCGTAGATCTGCGGTCCGCTTGATCGTTGGGATTGCTGTTTCTAACCTCACTGAGGGCAGATATATTCGTCTCTTGTGTTTGTTGTGTGTTGTGTAGGAAGCGGTCTTTGCGACTAGCTGATCACTCATTCAGGGGAGTTCTACAGTGCATGTTTGTGTGTGTGTGTGTGTGTGTGTGTGTGTGTGCAAACGTGTGTGATTAAAAAACCTTTTCAATGAGTTGGTGTAGGCCCGAGTTTGACAGTTGCGCCACAGAAAGGAAACGGTTAATTTTTACTACAGTAAATACTTAAAGCTACAAATCAGTCTTTACTATAAATGTTATATATTTCATGTGAGCCTAAATGTTTAAGTATCCTGTCAGAGTACAACCGACAAGATGCAACTTTTCTCAATTTATTTATTCCTGTAAGGCGCTCTACATGTTTCAGACGGTTTTTCCGTCCATCATCAGGAGCTCACAACTGCACATACAGCGTCAGGCATTTGTCAGACCGTTACTGCTACGTGCTGCTAGGAGGGCCTGCCTCTCTTTGTCGTTCGAGAGGCTGTAACACAGAGGCAGGCCCGGTCGTCTGACGTCAGAGACCTCGCGGCTCACCATGCTACTAGGCGCTGCGTCCAGGTACAATAAGTCTCTTAGCCCAGAAAGAGAAGAACGCGAGGTTGATGTATTATTCTGTAGGTTGACCGGAAAGTGCAAAATAACAGGCGAAAGCGCAAGTTTTCCCGGCGGTGAAAATGACGATTTCCGTCTCCTGGGATGTGACGTTGGTAGTCTGGAAGAAGTGAAATAACTTTCCTCTTGGGGGGAAAAGGATAAACTTACTGCATAAATAATACCAGATTCATTTCGTATTAATTCTGTTATAAATTTAATAAGCGCTATGCAAATTCCATGGATAGATTTAAAAATTTAAAAAAGTATGTTACTGGGATAAAACTGCTGAAATGATAAAACCTTCTGTTGGAATAAATATATGAATTTTAAAAAATGAGTTCTTGGAGCTTGTTAACACGTATGTATGAGAGCGTTGTTATTGCTAAATGCGTGGCAGTGTGAGTCATACGGAACACAGTTGAAAAGTATAGAAAACGTTTATGTACGCAATGTGATTTATTGATAGCAGCTGGGTTGGGGTGGAGAGGGGGGAATAAAACGGACCGATCAAGAGTAATTGTCATAGATACGTAGCAAATGAGTGAATTTCACGACAGTGTTATTTTTAAGACTGCGACAAAGCCGGCAAGAACGACGTGGTAGCATACAAGAAAACTGCAAATTTGAATTGATTATGATTTGTTTTTACAAACCAGATAGCTAAGGATTTTCATTTATTCGTGGTTTTGTATTACGTTCCTTAAATTTTCAGGTTAGGTGTGTGTAGTGGTATTTTAAAGTATCATGCCATGCCATCCTTTGAAGAGTTGGCCTTCGAAGTCTCACTGATATTTCACCATAATTAACCTTAGTTAACAGGGGATATTTTAATCTATCTTTGCCACCATATTGTAAAGATATGGCTTTCGGTATTTGACCACTGTCAAACCATTTTTTGTAGCGCTATTCATTAATTACATTAGTTTCAAATTTCCTAATACGGATTCTAAGAGACCTATTGCACAAACCGTGAGAATAAATATGCTATTAAAATGGAATTGGAATAATTCCTCCATAGCTATTACTGTGGTTTAACTGGATGAGCACATGCTGGAATTTAGGGGTTTGGCAGGTTATCTTAGACCAGCTTTCTGATCTTGAACTCAAACTACATCACTGCAGCTAATTATCATCTCAGCATGGTCTTACACGTGAAAATGTTTCACCTCCTGTCAGGAGGTCGACATGTTATTCCCGCCTACTCCCCCCCCCCTACTCAGCAGATTACATCCGTTCAATTACATATCCTTTTTCAAAAAATTTCTTACTATTATAATTCATTTCACCCAAAAAATGGTATAACAGAGAAAATATACGATAACATAGACCATAAAACCAAATTAAGGTTGAATCGACTTTAAAACACTTCACAAAGCTTCACTGGTCAGGAATTTTAGACTAAAATTTGAACTACGCTTTGGTATATTTTGCTGATTACAGCGCAAAACATACTTCACGAAGCCCAGTTGGAATAAATATGAAAAGCAGTTTGAACAAACACATCTCGCATAAAATATATTTCACATGCCAAAGCATTATATACCGCCTCAATGGAGTCCCTGGCGGAAGTCCGCTAGTCAGTCTCCCTCTCCGACCATTACTCTCATAATTACAAACTCAACGCTTTCTGGTCCACTTAGCAACAGATCATGCAGTTACAACAGAATGTCACTGTTAAACTGATGTTTATTGGACCGTGCATCATTGTGATAACTAAAAAATAAAAAAAACAAGTATATGCTACTTATTATTTTATTTTACTTCTTATAGGCTCAACATGCTTCGGGCATAGTAATGCCCGAAACATGTTGAGCCTATAAGAAGTACAACAAAATAAGTGGCGTCTAGTTGGTTTTTTTATTCTTCAGTCACTCTTAATGACGGAAAAAAACATGATGTAACCTTCCTGTTCTAACAAATTCAGGAGGTGAGCTCAATTTGATCAATAAAATAAATTTAACTAGAATTGTAGAATATTTTATAAAAATTAATGCCAATATATGATTTGAAATAGAAATGTAGCACAGATGTGGGTAAAATACGAGGGTCGTACCGAAAGTCATGAGCAACCATTTTTTTCATGCAGACCGGGAACAGCAGACGAAGGAGAGTATGGTGCTAGATGGAACCAGCTGTTGTGTTATCCTTGAGTGTCTCGTGACGTCAATAGCTTGCATCACATGACCAGTATCACTCCTAACAAAATGGCAGACAACGATATGTCGTTTCGCCAGCGTGCTGTCATCGAATTTCTCGTTAAAGAGGAAATCCCTGCTGCAGAAATTCACCCGAGACTTCAGCGTGCTTATGGAAGTGTGTGCATGGGTGCGAGCAGTGTTCGAAGATGGGTGAAACATTTTAAAGATGGGAACACGAGCATCCAAGATCAGCCTCGGAGCAGTCGCCCTCGAACAGCCTCAACTGAACGCAACAAGGAGAGAGTGGATGAGATC
>Ga0136643_10000638_pt1 | contig 39296 bp, 44 predicted proteins | sample TergutLab28metaG_FD_96883 | JGI IMG/M metagenome (GOLD analysis project Ga0136643, IMG submission 96883) | Labiotermes labralis P1 segment gut microbial communities from Petit-Saut dam, French Guiana - Lab288 P1 (version 3) (version 3) | ecosystem: Host-associated > Arthropoda: Insects >...
AAAAGAGTCGATGCCGTATATACTCGTATCCTTTCAAAACAGTAACAGAAAAACGCAGAATTTTTTTCGCTAGACTAGGAAAAAGGTTCTTAGCGTACCCATAAGGTACGGTAAGGTTCTTTTGATATGTACCGCCAAGAAGGGCGGTCGCCAAAGGCGGCTTTTGCGTAGCAAAAGTACTGAGACGTATAGCGGAAAAAAGACAAGTTTTTGTTACTGTTTTGAGGGGATACGAGTATACATTGTATTGCAAGGTCATTATAAAAAATACACGGCATCAGCAAACGCATCAGGTGGGAAGTCATTTACAAGTGCGGCTGTTACTGCTACTAAAATGCTGTGATCGTTTATTTCTTTGCTTGATATGTTAATGGAAAATTCTTGCTCGATTACACATTGCCCTGAAACTGTCGGTAAAGGTCTTTGGATACATATTTGAATTGTTCTAAACTCGTCGTGAGATATGCTGGAAGCGGTCACACTGCTTTTTTTATTAAATCCGTAAGATATAACGGTTGCATTTTTTAGCTCTATTTGGCCGACTGAAGATTTTTCATCTGAATTTAAAAGCAAGAATCCGCCGTCTTTCAAAAAAGCGGCGTAATTTTTTGATAGTTTGGAAGGTGAGTTAATTATAAGTATATTTGCGTTAGATTTAGGGATAGTTTCGTTAAGTATTTGAATTGTAGGGGATTGTATCTCCCGGGTATTATCATATATTCGTTTAAGCAGGTTAAATGTTTGATCACAATTTTCCTCCGATGCGATAGCAATTAAAGACATAAAATCGCCCCCCAAATCACAATATAACGTTATACTCATATTGTTTTCACAGTCGGGTTTATTATGTCTGGAAAAAAATTGAGTGAACCACAAACTCCATTATTGAATATAGATTTTTACGATTCACCCATATATTTATTTGTTATTTTTTTTGGTGGTCTTTATGTTTGCCTTTACCTGTAAGCGAAAATACAACCCATTCAGCGATGTTAGTAGCATGATCGCCTATTCTTTCGAAATATTTAGCAATCATTATAAAGTCAATCGCTTGATCTCCGCTTAAAGAGTCTTTTTTGATCATCTCTATTATTTCATATTTAACAACATCAAACAGATCATCAACAACATCATCATAAGCAATTACTTCTTTTGCAAGAACAAGGTCTTTTTTAACAAAAGCCTCAATGCTCTTTCCTACCATTTTAATAGTAGCTTCAGCCATTTGAGGGATATGTTCAAGATCATCAGGGTGTTGTGTATTTGCAAGGAAAACTGTAATTTCAGAAATATCTGTAGCATGGTCTCCAATACGCTCTATGTCTGTTACCATTTTAAGAACGGAAGATACAAGCCTTAAATCTTTTGCGACAGGCTGTTGCTGTAGTATTATTTTTAAGCAAAGGTCTTCGATTTCCTGCTCTTTAAGGTCTATGTCGTCATCAGCTTTGATTATAGTGCGTGCAAGTTCAACATCTTGTTCTATAAGTGCTTTTATTGCATCTGCGATTGCTTTTTCAACCATACCGCCCATTTCGATAAGCAAGTTATTAAGTTGATCCAATTGTTCATCAAATTTTAATCTCATATACTAAGCCTCCTGTTTTATCCAAATCTCCCGGTAATGTAGTCATTTGTTCGGGAATCTTTATTCGCTTTTACAAAAATATCTTCATTGGTTCCCTCTTCAATTAAATGTCCGAGTAGCATAAACGCTGCCCTATCAGAGATTCTTGCGGCTTGCTGTATGTTATGCGGAGCAATTATTATTGTAAACTGTTTTTTAAGCTGTATAAGTGATTCTTCGATTTTAGCCGTTGATATCGGATCAAGACCGGAACAAGGCCTGTCAAGCAATACAACCTCTGGCTTAAGTGCCAAAACTCTTGCGATACAAAGCCTTTGCTGCTGCCCTCCGGATAAGCTCATTGCTGCAATATTAAGTCTGTCTTTTACATCATCCCATAATGCCGCTTCTCTCAATGCTTTTTCGGCTATATCGTTAAGCTCGGATTTATTTCTTATGCCGCTCAATCTTGGTCCGTAAACTATATTTTCAAAAATAGATATAGGCAGAGGCGTTGGAACATCAAATACCATGCCAACCTTGCGGCGCAAGTCTGTTACGTTCATGTTCTCGGAATAGATGCTTTTTCCGTCAAGCAATATTTCTCCCTGAGCTTTTGCATCTGATGTCATTTCAACAAGGCGGTTTAACGCACGGAGCAGCGTAGTTATTCCACTTCCCGCCGGACCGAAAACGGCGAAAATCTCGTTTTTAGATATATCTAAGTTAAGATCAAAAATTACCTGCTTTTTATCAAAGAAAAAATTAAAGTCTCTTATTGATATTTTAGGGTTTCTATCCATTTTTGTGCCTACCTGCCTTTTGCTACGAATCGATTAACAAGCATATTTGCAACTACGTTTATAAGGAAAATTAAGATAATTAAAAGGGCGGCTGTTCCGTAAGCGTTCTCCGCAGATATACCTTCTACTGCAAGTATATAAAAATGAACAGCCATCGTGCGTGTTGGGTCAAGAATAGATGATGGTAATTGAAGTGCCGAACCGGCTGTTAGCATAACTGCCGCTGTTTCTGCAATACAGCGACCTACGCTTAAAATGATACCGTTTGTGATGCCTCTTATTGCCGATGGAAACACGACTTTAAAAATAGTCTGTGTTTTGGTTGCACCAAGGGAGTAGCTAGCTTCTCTAAACGAAAGAGGAACAGAGCGGATAGCCTCTTCGGCTGTTCGTATTATTGTAGGCAGTATCATAAAAGCAAGGGTTAGCCCGCCGGATAAAATAGACCATCCAAGTCCTAGATATATAACAAAAAATATAAAGCCGAAAAGTCCGTACACGATGGAAGGTATTCCGGCAAGTGATTCTGCGCTAAAGCGAATTAAGCGGGTTATAATGCCGTCTTTTGTGTATTCAGCTAGGTAAAGTGCCGTGCCTATTCCAAAAGGCACAGCAATTGTAACTGCCAGTAAAGTTATCAGAACAGTCCCGACAATTGGCGACGCAACGCCGCCCGCCCGCCCCATGCTTCTTGGGATTTCTGTAAGAAAGCTGAAGTTAATTACAGGTAGACCTTTTATCAGTATGTCCGCTATAATAGCTGTAAGCACAGCTAAAACAAGTACAGCCGCCGCCCAAATAAAAGTTTTGGCTATTTTTTCGCGTGTTTGCGCAGTTAAATTCATGTTATTTCCTCCGGGTTATGTATTGAGCAGTGGCGTTAAGAATCATTATTACAATAAACAGCACGATACCTGTAGCAAAAAGTGCTTGACGGTGTTCGCCTGCCGCATAACCCATTTCTATGCCTATATTTGTCGTCAGTGTTCTTACAGGGTCAAGTATTGACTGCGGAAGCGCAACAGAGTTCCCGACAATCATAATTACTGCCATTGTTTCCCCCATAGCACGCCCAAGACCTAAAACGATTGCGGCAACTATTCCGGATTTTGCCGCCGGAAGCTGTACGTAACGAATTGCCTGCCACTGTGTCATTCCAAGAGCTAATGCCCCTTCCTTATACTGTCTTGGAAGCGACAATAAAGAAACTTCTGAGATACTTATAATCGTTGGAAGTATCATTATGCCAAGAATTATAGATGCTGCCAAGATGCTAAGCCCAGGTCCGCCAAGATGTTCACGAATAAACGGAACTATAAACAAAAGCCCCCAAAAGCCATAAACTACAGAAGGTATGCCGGCAAGAAGCTGTATTGCCGGTCTGAAAAAATTTCTGACAGATACGGGAGCAAACTCTGACAAGAATATGGCACAGCAAATCCCTATAGGTACACCGACAAGAACTGCGCCAACAGTTACAGCGGCAGAGCCTACTATCATAGGAAATATGCCAAATTCGCCTTGACTCGGAGCCCAGGTCATCCCGAATATAAAGTTAAACATTCCGACTTCGGTTATTATTGGTGCGCCTTGGATTATAATAAATATTGTGATCAGTGCCAAGGCAGATATCGATGACAGTGCCAGTGCCAAAAATATTCGCTCTGATAATTTTTCTTTTGATTTTAGTTTCATAATTTAAGGTATAAGCCCTTCCTCAGCTAAAATCGCCTTGCCGTAAGGCGAAAGGATAAAATCTATAAACTTTGCCGTTGCGCCTTCCGGTGCTTCCCTGCTAATATACAAAAATGGTCTGAATAGGTTATAGGTTCCGCTTATTACGTTTTCTGCTGTTGCAGCAACACCATCTAAGTCAAGGGCTCTAACTGTATCATCAACAAGACCAAGCGAGAGAAACCCTATTGAATTAGGGTCGCTTGAAACAAGCTGTCTTACTGAACCATTTGAGCTTTGAACAATCGCCCTGGGAGTTATAAACTGACCATCAGCCATAACGAGTTCTTCAAAAGCTCCCCTTGTTCCTGAACCTTCTTCTCTTGCTATCAGGTGGATTCTGGCATCATTGCCTCCGACTTCGCCCCAGTTTGTTATTTCGCCGGTAAAAACATGTTGAAGCTGTTCAAATGATAGTTCATGTATCGGATTTTGAGGGTTTACCACTATCGCAAGACCATCTCTGGCTATTTCAACTACCCAATAGTCCATTTCATCTTCATTAAGTGCACGTGATGACATTCCAATGTCAGATGTGCCTGTTGATGCGGCTCTTATGCCGGAGGACGAACCGCCGCCTTGTACGTCTATTGTAATTTCGGGATTTAAAAAGACGAATTCCTCAGCCAAAATTTCAGAGTAAGGTTGAACAGAAGTTGACCCGGCAACTATTACTCGTGCATACGCACCGCCGCCTCCACAAGCAGTCAACAGGCTTGTTAAAATGGCTAAAAGCCCCAATAATTTAAATTTCATCTATTAATCAATCTCCTATCCAAACCTGCCTGTTATGTAATCTTCAGTTCGCTGGTCCTTTGGATTTTGGAACATTTTAGTTGTTTCCGAATATTCAACCAAAGTGCCTATTTTATCTTCATTTATCATCATAAATGCTGACCAATCAGATACTCTTACAGCCTGTTCCATGCTATGAGTAACGATAATTATGGAATATTTTTGTGCTAAGTTTGCCATCAGCTCTTCTATTTTCATAGTCGATTCCGGGTCAAGGGCACTGCATGATTCATCCATAAGAATTACCTCAGGCTCAACTGCAAGCGCACGGGCAATACACAAGCGCTGCTGCTGCCCTGCCGGTAGATCAAGAGCTGACTTTTTAAGGATATCTTTAACCTCATCCCAAAGTGCAACCTGCTTTAAGCAGCTTTCGGATATCTCTTCAAGCTTTGATCTGTTTTTTACCCCGTGATGTTTAGGACCTATTATGATATTATCATAAATACTCATAGGGAAAACATTAGGTTTTTGGAAAACCATTCCGACTCTTTTCCTTATAACAGATATATCTTTGCTTTTATCATAAATAGAGTCCCCATCAAGCAGAATGTCTCCGCCTATCTTAACCCCGGGAATTAAATCATTCGTGCGGTTAAAAAGACGCAAAAGTGAAGATTTGCCACATCCTGACGGTCCTATTATAGCCGTTATTGAACAATCTCTTATGCCCATGGTAACATCTTTAAGCGCATGAAAAGAACCGTAATGCAAATTAACGGCTTTTGTTTCTATTTTATATTTCATCTGAGGTTTAAGCCCTGATTCACTCATTTATTTCTTCCTTAGTATAGAACCTGCAAGTTCCTTTAGTCTATTTGCATTTATTCGAGTTTTATGTCATAATACGACCATTATAGCATTAATAACAATAAATTCTAAAATACATTTTAAAGGTAAATTGTATTTTAGTCAATAGCAACTAAAAAGAACTTAATAATGCACTATTGCACTATTATTAATAATTTACATTTTCCCGCAAATACTATTTATTGAAAAGCACTAAAAAATCCGCAAGGGAAGTCAACGCAATATATATGGCGTATCCAGATTTAAGAATTCTGTTGATGCATAAAATCTTCTTGCCTGCCCCTAACCCCTTGCTCCCCGGACGGAGGTCTTTAAATGAATTTTACACTAAAACACAGTGAAAAACTTGAAGAAATAAAAGGCGAAGGGTTTATTTATGAACATAAATCAGGCGCTTTGCTTGTTTTTATAAAAAACGATGATAAAAACAAAGTTTTTTCGGCAACTTTCAGAACACCACCTAAGAACGACAAAGGTGTTCCCCATATTGTTGAGCATACCTTGCTTTGCGGTTCGGAAAAATATCCTGTCAAAGACCCCTTTAATGAGCTTTCTAAAGGTTCTTTGTATACATTTTTAAATGCCATGACATTTAAAGATAAAACAATGTACCCGATAGCCAGCTGTAATAATAAAGACTTCTACAACCTAATGGATGTTTACTTAGATGCGGTTTTTAACCCTCTTATTCGTCAAAGAGAGGGTTCATTTTTGCAAGAAGGCGTTAATTATATTTTTGATGAAGATGATAATTTTCAAGGTTATGGAGGAATTGTCTATAACGAAATGCAGGGCGCATTTTCTGATCCGCTTGAACTAATTCATTTAAAAATGGAAAAAGAGCTTTTTTCAGGGACACCGTATGAGTTCGATTCAGGCGGTGTTCCTGATGCAGTTAAAACTCTAACATATGAAGAATTTCTTGAATATTACGATGATCATTATACACCTGCAAACTGTATTTTTTATTTGTACGGCGACATGGATATTGAAAAAGGCATGAAACATATAAGTGAATATTTATCCGATGACAGACCTATAGGAAAAGCCGCTGAAATTAAAGCCGCTGTACCTTTCAAAGAACGTAAGTTTATTAAAGACTCATATAAAACAGAGGAGAAGGTATCCTCAAAAGCTTCAAACTATATAGGGGCTTCATATGTAATGAACGGGCGCTCAGCGAAACTTATAACGGCAGTAATGCTTATAAAGTATTATTTGCTTGGACTTGATGCGTCACCGCTTAAACAAGCTTTAATGGATGGGGGATTTGGCGATGAAATTATTGATAGCTTTAACGCAGTTACAAATCATCCGTCTTTAAGTATTGTAATGAAGAATTCTGAAAAAACTGCTGAAGAAATGGCAGTTTGTATAGACGATGTAATAAATGATGTGCTTGAAAACGGGTTCGACAATGATCTTCTTACCGCATGTATAAACAGGTTTGAATTCTCCGCAAGGGAAGATGCAAGTTACGGGCAGCCAAAAGGGCTTAATCACAACATTGCCGTTGTTACAGATATTATATCAGGGGATTTCACCTTTGAAAAAACGAATAAAATTAAGCAAATAGAAGCAGTTAAAGCTGATAAAAAGTATTTAATGGACGTGCTTAGAACTCAGTTTGCAAATAATAACTTTGTTTTATATATTACGTCTGCCCCGGACTATAATTATGAAGAAACAGAAGATGAGATTGATGAAAAGACTAAAGCTGAATACAAAAATAAAATGATTGAATTTGAAAAATATCAAGAACTTTGTGATACGCCTGAGGATATTGATAAAATACCGATGGTTCAAATTTCTGATGTTGATGATACCATTGAGGATATAAGCGCAAAGGTTGATAAAGTTGGAGATATTACCGTTTTAAGTTATACCGCCGAAACAAATGGCATTGTATACATGGATTTTATGTATGATACAAAAAATGTCCCTGTTGATCTTCTTCCATATATTGGTATTTTGAGTTGTGTGTTTGGCAAGCTTGGTACGGAAAACTATTCACTTGCTTCACTGCAGCAGCAGATTGGCTGTTATATCGGCGGGCTTTCATCTCATGCTAAGTCTTCGACTAATGTTACAAGCGGCGAAACCGAAATGTTGTTCGTGTTCAAAGCTAAGGCTCTTGAAGAAAATGCTGATAAAATATTCCGGTTTGTTAAAGAGCTTACAGAGTACACGATATTTGAAGATAAGACGAGGCTTAAAACTCTTATCAAGGAATATTTTTCGATGTATGAAGATTCTATTATAAATTCAGGGCAAAGCTTTGCGGCAGGAAGGGCATCGGCATATTTACAGTATGCATCACTTTTTGATGACTATGTTGCTGGTGTTGAGTTCTATATGTTTTTAAAGGATATCGCAGAAGGCGACAAATACGACGAAGTTTCAAAAAAGCTTAAAGAGACGGTCGAATATATTTTTTGCAAGGAAAACTTCAAAATATATATCGCAAGCAATAAAGATGATTATGACTTTGCGAAAGATGATATCGTAAATTACTATAACAGCATGAAAGAATCATCAAATAAACCTGCGGATGCACCAAAGATTCCTGAACCGGGCGAAGCTTTTGCTGTAAGATCAAATGTGCAATATGCGGCACTTGCCCTTGATTTTAGAAAGATTGGCATTAAATATACGGGCGTTATGTCAGTTTTTGTTTCAATACTTAACAAGAGCTATTTGCTTAACGAAGTGCGAATTAAAGGCGGAGCCTACGGATGTAACTGTTTTGCGTACAAAAAAGGAATTTTTTGCTTCAGTTCATACAGGGATCCTAATATAAGAAGCACTATTGACACATATAAGAATTCATTTAAACATGCGGAAGAGCTTAATATTTCAGATAAAGAAATGACAAGATACATCCTTGGCACTATTAATAAATATATCCGCCCTAAAAATGCTGTCGAAAATGTTGATTATGCAATTACGGCATTTTTAAATGGAGTTACCCACAGCATGGTAGAGCGTGAAGTTAAAGAAGTGCTGAGTTCAAATTTATCCGAGATAAAGAAATTGGGCAAAAATCTTAAAGCAGCGATGGATAAAAGCGTGATTTGCGTTGTAGGCAGCAAGAAAAAAATTGAAAGTGAAAAAGACCTTTTTACGAGCATCTGTGAAGCGTAAGGTAATTAATGGTTTGTTTGTCATTAAGTGGAAACTAGCGAAAAAATCTTGAAAATCAAGCTTTTTTAGGCTCAAGCATCGAATGTTAAGCACTTGAACTAGTATTATTTTGATAAATTTGCCTATACTAGAATTTATCCAACTTTGGTTAAAGGTAGCAAAATTGCTAAAAAAAGCAATTAAGCGACAAATTTCTGCATAAAATTGGTTGACCTATCTAAAAAGCTTGTGGTACAATGCAAGGAATTGTTATTTAAATGACAATAATGGTGATTTATCAGAAGAGCGACATCGTATGGTCTATAGTTTCGACAAGCTGATATCGTTTTAATTTAAATATACTTTGAGGATTTTGCGGAGGTGGTTTTTTGAATCATGGTTTGTTGTTTGTTCAAAATGACATTCTTGAAGCTGCTATGCAGGGCACAGTTAAGCGTAATCAGGTGATACAGAACAATATAGCTAACAATGATGTACCAAACTTCAAAAGGAGTTCGGTTCAATTCGAGGACAGGCTTGCAGCGGTTGTTGACAATGCAAGAAGAACAGGCAATCTTAACTTAGGCAATGCAGCCCCAAGGGTCGTAAGGCATAATACAACATTAAGATTTAGGCTTGACGGAAATAATGTTGATATAGAGACTGAGATGGTAGACTTATATCAAAACAGTATGAGATTTGAAACTATGGTCAGCGGGGTTATGAATAATTATAGGAAGATAGCTTTGGTTTTAGCACAGAGATAGGATAAATAATACTTGGCTACTGCTTTATTGCCTATATCTGAATAGATTTGGAGTGATATGTCTATGTCATTTTTCGGAACAATGAATATCAGTGCAACAGCTCTCACCGCACAGCGGCTTAGAATGGATGTTATTTCTGAAAATATTGCAAACGCAAATACAACGAGAACCGGAAACGGCGGTCCTTACAGACGTCAAACGGTATTATTTGAAGAAATGGGCGGAAACCAAATTGGATCATTCAGAAGCAGGCTTAGCAGCGCAATGAACAGATCGCAATCAGGTCGAGGCGTTAGGGTATCCAACATAGTTGAAGATATGCGCCCGGGCAGTTTGGTGTACGACCCGGCTCACCCGGATGCAAACGAAGATGGGTATGTTCGTATGCCTAACGTAAACATAGTGGAAGAAATGGTTAACATGATATCTGCCAGCCGTTCGTATGAGGCTAACATAACATCAATGAACACAACAAAATCAATGCTTTCAAGAACTCTTGAAATAAGCAGGTAGTGTAAGGTTAACTTCTATGTAAAGTCACTAATGAGCTAATAGGAATATCCTAATTATAAATGCAAGGGGTAATGATCATAATGACAAATGCTATTAATGCAATAGACGTCAATGGTGTAAATAATAATGTGCAATCCCTTATTAACAATCGACCTGTAGCGGAAAATGGCAATACATTTGAAATGTTTTACAATGCCGCAATTAACTTGATAAACGAAGTAAACGAGCATCAACGTTCATCATATCAACTTCAGTTAGACTTTGCTACAGGTAGAACAGACGATGTTCTTGCGGTTATGATGGCTCAAGAAAAAGCCCATGCATCACTCAACTTCACTGTGCAAGTTACAAGCAGAATAGTAGAGGCATATCGGGAAATTATGCGTATGCAAATCTAGGTTCAGTTTTGTGAAGTCAGCACAGGAATGAGGTGAGTGGATGCAGGAGAGGCTGCGCGGAGTTTGGAGTAACCTGCTTGAAAGATGGAACGGTCTAGATAAAACGCAAAAAACAAGATTGATGATGACTGTTTTTGTTGTAGCTCTTGTTTTGGTTGCGATGGTATATTTTATCACAAGACCTAATATGGTCGAGCTTGCTCGTGATATTAGTTTTTCTGATGCATCTGCCATTACTAATGCGTTGAATGAAAATGGTATCAGAAACAACGTTGGCCGCGGCGGCGGCACGGTTTTTGTGAGAGAAAGAGATTATAACCAAGCCAGAATGTTGTTGGCGGATAGAAATCTTCCTAACGATGCCGGTTTTACATGGGCTGATGCTCTTGACGCAAGCGGAATGACTGCTACTGAAACAATCAAGAGAGAAAATTTAAGACGTGCTCATGAATCAGATCTTGCACAGCGATTGACCATTTTTGAAGGGGTCGATTCTGCTGTTGTTTTTCTTGCACTTCCGGATGATGATCTTTTCTTCCTTCCAAATCTAAATAGACAAGCATCAGTTTCTGTAACGTTAACTACATCGATGCCAATTTCTCAAACCCAGGCTCTTTCTATTGCTCGTTTTATAAGCCGTTCTGTCGTTGGGCTTACTATGGACAATATTGAAATAGTCAATCAAAACATGGAAACGCTTTTCTCGGGGCAAAGTGGAATTTCCGGTGGAATTACAGAAACTAACCTTGACCGTGCAATTCAAAGAGAAATTGAATCCGGTATAAGGTTTGCTATATTACCGCTTTTTAACGATGTTAGAATTGTTTCAAATATAAGAATCAACATGAACGAAGTTCAAGAAATCAGCAATCTTCTTCGTTCGCCTACAGGTGAAGAAAATGCAACAGGCGTTGTTATAGAAGAAATTACTCATAGAGCCACTGCTGAAAATCGTCCAATTACCGGAGAACCGGGACTTGGAAGTAATGCTGCAACAGGTCCGGGATATCAAATGCCCGGAGCAGGTCAATCATCAGCTCAGGAGCAATCAAGTGAAATACGTTTTGGCTATGATGAAATACAAAGAATTGTACGCGAAGGCGGCGGAGAATTGCTTACGGATGATTCTTCAATATCAGTTTTCGTATTTAGACATCGTGTTTATGACCAAGAACATTTAACAAGAAATGATATGCTGGAAGGCATGGAATGGGAAGATTTTAGACAAGCAAATTCCTTTCCTCTCTTGATTCCGATGGAAGCGGGAGGTACTTTAGAAGCCTTGCAGGATATGCTAAGAACCGGAACAGGTATTGACAGCATCGTACTTTCTGCTTTTGAAATACCGATGTTTATAGATTATGAACCTTCTACGATTCCTTTGAATCAAATAATAATGTTTGGTATTTTGGTTCTTCTTATAGGTTTGCTTGCAATTGCGCTAATCCGCAGAGCACAAGGCGAAACAGTTGAAGATATTGAACCTGAACTTGCTGTGGAGGATCTTATTGTGAGTGATAAGCTTGAGCAAGAAAAAGAAGAGGCAATGCGCCTTAGAGATATTGAATTTGCTCAAGAATCTGAAACAAGAGTACAAATTGAAAAATTCATACAAGACAAGCCCGAAGCGGCGGCGGCGCTTTTACGCAACTGGCTAAGCGAAGATTGGGAGTGATATTTTGGCAGCAGCAACAATTAGTGAGTTAATCGGCAGAGAAAAGGCTGCAATACTCCTTATAGCTCTCGGCCCTGAAAAATCAGCTCTTGTTTTCAAGCATCTTAAAGAAGATGAGATAGAGGCTCTTACTCTTGAAATTGCAAATATAAGCAGTGTTATGCCCGAAACAAAGGAAGCAGTGCTTGAAGAATTTTATCAAATTTGCCTTGCGCAGCAGTATATCGCCGAAGGTGGTATCGGTTATGCTAAGCAAATTCTTGAAAAAGCCCTTGGAGCCGATAAAGCATTTGATGTTATCAGTAAGTTAACAGTATCTTTGCAAGTTCGACCTTTCGATTTTATAAGAAAGACTGATGCTAGCCAAATATTGAACTTTATACAAAACGAACATCCGCAAACTATTGCCTTGATTCTTTCATATCTTAAAGCTAATCAAGCAGGAGATGTTCTTTCACAGCTTCCGACTGATAAGCAGGCTGATATCGCAAGGAGAATAGCTCTTATGGGCAGAACATCGCCGGATGTAATCAAAGAAGTTGAACGTGCGCTTGAAAAGCGTGTATCTGCACTTATGACAGAGGACTTTACTGTCATCGGAGGCGTAGACGCTGTTGTTGAAATACTTAACGCAGTTGACCGTACTACAGAGAAAAACATTATGGAAACTCTCGAGATGGAAGACGCCGAGCTTGCTGATGAAGTTAAGCGCAAAATGTTCGTATTTGAAGATATTGCTTCACTCGACAACCGTTCAATTCAAACAGTTCTTAGACAAAGTATTGATAACAGGGATATTGCTATCGCACTTAAAGGCTCAACAGCCGAAGTTCAAAATATCATTCTTTCAAATGTTTCAAAACGTCTTGCCGATATGATTCGAGAAGATATGGAATACATGGGACCGGTTCGCCGCTCAGATGTTGAAGAATCTCAACAGAAAATTGTTAACGTCATCAGAAGGCTTCAAGATACGGGTGAGATTATTGTTGCCCGCGGCGGAGGCGGAGGAGATGAGATAATTGCTTAGTAGTAGCCGTAATATTGTTAAAGCAGCAGCAGTTATTACCGATGAAGTTTTAAAGCTTAAGACCGGAATAACGATAGATAATCAGCCGAATAATGATGAAACCGACAACGAAACAGGCTTGGTAAATGATGAAGAAACTCGTAGCGAAATGCTGCAAAATGCTCGTGACGAATCTGATATGCTTTTAAATGAAGCTACCGGTCAGGCAAGAATCATTATAGAAGAGGCCAAACGTGAAGCAAATGTAATAAAGCTTGCCACAGAAGAAGAGGCTCGCAAAGCAGGATATGAAAAAGGCTATAAAGATGGCGTTTTGCAAGCTGACCAATTGAAGCAAAGTGCAACAGAAGAACTTGAATCAGCGCAGCATGAAAAGCAAGATATACTTGCGAAAGTTGAACCGGAGGTTGTAGAGCTTATAGTTTCAATAGTTGACAAGCTTTTGCCGAAAGTCGCCGCATTTAATAAGGGAACAGTTGCAAATTTAATTAAACAGGGTATTGCGGGCGCAACTATAAAGGGTTCAGTAACAGTTCATGTTTCAAAAGAAGATTATGACACGACTTTGGCTCAAAAGGATGAAATTGCAGAATCGCTTGAAACATCGGTAATCCTTGATATAGTAGCCGACCCTGCTCTTAATGCCAATGATTGCATAATTGAAACATCGTTTGGGAATATAGATTGCAGTTTGGATGCACAATATAATACACTTAGAGAGAATTTGTACTACATCCTTGAAAACAGTTGAAAAATAGGTGAAATTATTGAATCTGTCTAAATACAGCGAGGTACTTGATAGGACATATGTTAAAAAACTTGGACGAGTTTCTCGTGTAGTTGGTCTTACTATCGAATCTGTAGGTCCTGAAGTAAATGTATCTGATCTTTGCCTGATTAAAGCAACTAAGCATAGCGAACCTGTTTATGCCGAAGTTGTTGGTTTTAAAGATAACAATATTTTGTTAATGCCGATAGGCTCTATGCAAGGAATAGGTCCGGGCAGCATTGTAGAAGCTTGCAATACAGATATTAAGATAGACGTATCAGATGATATGTTAGGTAGAGTGCTTGATGGGCTCGGTAATCCGATAGATAATCTTGGAAGCATTACAAGCGGAACAAAACGAAGTATAACACAATCCGCACCCGATCCTCTTAGCCGTAATCGAATAACTGAACCTTTACAATTAGGTGTGCGAACGATAGATGGTCTGTTAACACTTGGAAAAGGGCAAAGAGTTGGAATTTTTGCCGGAAGCGGCGTTGGCAAAAGCACATTAATGGGCATGATCGCCCGAAACACTAAAGCAGAAGTCAACGTAATATCTTTAGTTGGGGAACGAGGCAGAGAAGTTAAAGAGTTCCTTGAAAAAGATTTAGGTGAAGAAGGGCTTGCACGTTCAGTAGTTGTTATTGCGACTAGCGACAAGCCTGCGCTAGTAAGGCTTAAATGTGCAGAAGTTGCTACAACAATCGCCGAATATTTCCGTGACAGAGGCAAAGATGTGGTTCTTCTTATGGATTCTCTTACAAGATACGCAATGGCGCAGCGTGAAGTTGGTCTTGCGGCAGGTGAACCGCCGGTTACAAGAGGTTATACCCCTTCGGTTTTTTCAATGATACCAAAGCTTTTAGAAAGAGCAGGCTGCTCGGATAAAGGTTCAATTACAGGGATTTATACGGTTTTAGTTGACGGTGATGACTTAACAGAACCTGTTACAGATACCGCTCGCGGTGTTTTAGATGGTCATATAGTTCTTTCCAGAAAAATAGCCGCAAGAAATCAATACCCTTCAATAGATGTGTTAGCAAGTGTTTCTCGTCTTATGAATGACATAGCTTCTCCGGAACATAAAAAGGCGGCGAATGAAATAAAGAAAAACATGGCTGTTTACTCCGATGCGGAAGATCTTATAAATATAGGTGCTTATGTAAGCGGAAGTAACGAAGACATAGACAAATCAATTGCAATGAACAAAGATATTCGAAATTTTTTGCAGCAAGGCATAGAAGAGAAAATTATGTTTGATGAAACGCTTGATGAGATGAAAAGAATAACACAGTAGGATGGTTTTATGGCTAAGTTTGTATACAGCTTAAATACGATTTTAAATGTGAAAGAAAAATTTGAAGATCAAAAAAGACTTGAATACGGACAAGCTGTAAGCCAACTTGAAAAGGAAAAGGAAAAAAAGAAGGCTCTTGTTTCAAAAAAAGATGCAAATATATTGCTTTTCAAAAAAACGCTAATCGAAAATATCGAACCAAACGAAATCAGCAACATAAATCACTACACAGAGCTTCTTAAAAGAAATATCATAGCTCAGGAAGCCGTAATAACAAAAGCAGCTGCATTCGTAGAACAAAAGCGAGTTGAGCTAGCAGACGCAATGAAAGAGCGAAAAAAATACGAAAAGCTAAAAGAAAAAAGATACGAAGAGTATCTAATAGAAGAGAAAAAAGAAGAACAAAAAATAATAGATGGTGTAGTAAGCTACAAACACAGTAATAGAGGATAATCAGATAAGCTATCAGTCAAAATAAGTTTTAATTATCACCCTAAAAAGATATCTGACATCTGTTCCGGAGGTTTCAAATGGCAAATGCAACTTCGACAAAAAACGCCCGCGAGGCTGATATAGAAAACCTTGATGTTGCTCCTGAATTCGACAAAAAGGCTGCCAAAAGAGCTGAAAAAGAAGCCAGAAAAGCTATGAAAAAAGCTGAAGGCAAAGGCGGCGGATTAGTTGTTAAACTTGTTGCAGTTTTGCTTGTCGCATCTATTTTTGCCGCATTTTGGTTTAATGTTTTTGGTGTTAGGGATAATTATTTAATGCCGGTTTTGCAAAGAATACCTGTTGTAAACAATCTTTTGCCGATGACGGAGGAAGAAGATCCATACGAAAGTATGACTCAGGCGGAACTTATTGCGACAATCGAATCGCTAAGACGTGAGGTTGGTGAAAAAGAGGAGCAAATACAGTCTCTTTCTGATAGAAGTAACATACTTGCGGGTCAAGTAGAAACCTTAACACAATTTAGAGATCAGCAGGCACAGTTTAGAGCAGATAAAGAAGAATTCGATAGAATGATTGTTGGCGGCGGACCGATAGATTTTGCAAGATTTTTTGAGAGAGTTGACCCTGAAAATGCGGCTATATTGTATCAAGATGCCATACGAAGGGAACATCACAACAGAGATTTTGCTAACTACGTGTCTATGATTCAAGCAATGGAAGCCAGATCGGCGGCGGATATGCTCTCTCGTCTTATAAGGTCTAATCCGGACTTGGTTGCAAGCGTACTAAGAAGCATGGATAATCGAATCAGCGGCGAAGTTTTGAGCGCAATGTCTGCTCAAGATGCCGCATTGATAGTAAACAGAATGTACCCTGAAGCACCTCCGACACCGCCATTGCTTTCTTCATTAATAACTACTCCTTTTGCGCCTGATGCACCAGCGGGTACTGTCAATGACGGTGCGGCTGGTGAGGATCAAACAGGTGACGAAGATACGGAAGAATAATTTGATTTTACCGCTTTAATTTTAGAGCGTTAAAATATAGTGAAAGACTGATGACTTCACACGGGTTATCAAATCATCAGTTCAATTAACAAACATTATTTTAGGAAAGGAGGAAAAGGTATGAATGTAAACAACACAGCCAATGTAATCAACAATGTACAGCTCACTGAACAGTCGTTATTAAAAACTCAACCTAGTGCAGGCAATTTTTTCAGTGATTTTTTTAACAACTTTGGTAATGCATCAGCCTCAAATCGGACTAATAATGTGCCCGAAAGAAGAGATAGCCATACGGTTAACAATTCTGCTCAATCGCAAAATAGGCAGCAGCCTAATAACGTGGAACGTCGGAATGATGTCACTAATGAGAGACTTGACGAAAGATCAAGAAATGAGCAGCAGCCGGAAGTCGGTACGGAAACAGTGCGTACACGTGAAGAAGTGGAAAACGCAGTATGTGAAGTTGTTGCGGCAGAAAGAGAAACAATCAGAAATATCGCCGATACTTTAGGCATTACGGCAGAGCAGTTAGCGGAAATTTTGGCAATGCTCGGACTTACGGTTTTGGACCTTACTGATAAGCAAAATGTGGACAATCTTTTGCTTATGGTTTTTAACATGGAGAGACCGTCTGATCTTTTAAACTTACCCGGAATTGTAGGGATGTTTAATGATATAAATGAAGCGGCAGCTGATTTTAATGATTTGATTGAATCTGTTGATTTAACCGCATTAAAAGCCGAGCTTTTAGATTCTAAAACTAATCTGCTGCAGGATGGTAACAATCAGCATTTTGCTTATGCTATTGAAGAAGCGAACCAAAATCCGCTTTTTGCAAATGGTGCCGATGTTAAAGACGAAGTTGTTGAAGTAATGGCGCAGCCTGCGGCTGTCCTTGAAGGTGATGCTGAATCTGCGGAAGATAATCTGCTTAATTTGCAAAACTCAGAAGGGCAAACAGCGGTTAGAGCTGAAAACCAATCTTCGTCAGGAAATACAGGCGGACAGCAAGAAAACCCGCTTATGGGTGGCGAACAAGCTGTAAATTCTATAGTCTATGAAAACAAAAATGCCGGTCAAATTGCAGCTAACTCATTCGAGATATCATCGTCAGGGCAAGCGGCAAAAGCAGAGACTTTGCAGCCTCGTTCAAGTGTCAGCGCAAGTGATATAGTCAATCAAATGCTTGAAAAGATGAAAGTTGATGTCAGGGCGAACATTACGGAAGTAAGAATGACTTTGCGCCCCGAAGCTCTAGGGGATGTTTCGCTTAAAATCATCACAGAGCGCGGTATTGTTACTGCACAGTTTTTAGCTGAAAACGAGCGTGTGAAAGAGATAATCGAAAGCAATTTCAATATCCTTAAAGATGCACTCGAAAAGCAAGGCGTTTCAATTTCATCATTATCAGTTGAAGTCGGCTCTGAAAAAGGCCAACAGATGCTTGAAGAGTATGAAAGAGGACGTCATCTGTCAGCAGAGCGCATTCGTCAAATAATGGGAATTGCATTAGATGATGAAGAGCTTGAATCAGAGGCAATTCAAAATGTAGAAGGCAATGAAGTTAATTATTATGCGTAACACAATATATAACTAATTGATTTGGAAAGGAGGTTACAATATGTCAGATACAGGTATGTGGTTTGATGTACAGCAACGTATGGAGGCACATGAGGCAACAGGATCAACAGCCAACCCTGCATCACGTCCTCGTACAGAAGGCAATGAAATGGGGAGAGATGCCTTTTTACGCCTTTTAATAACCCAGCTTCAATTTCAAGACCCGCTTAGCCCTATGGAAGATAGAGATTTTATCGCCCAATTAGCGCAGTTTTCAGCTCTTGAAGAAATGCAAAACATGACAAGAATGCTTGGGCAATCTAAAGCGTTTTCGATGGTAGGAAATATTGTTCATGCCAGACACTTTAATGAAGCAGCTAACCGGACTGATGAAATACTGGGAGTTGTTACATCCGTAGCTTTAAGAAATGGCGTTCCGTTTCTTGAGATTGATGGGGATAGAACAGTACCTCTAAGTGCTGTACAGGAAGTTTTGGGAAGCCAAAACGACATGCTTCTTAGAATGTTGCAAAACAATCTTAACCATTTACAAAACGTGGCTCTTATCGGACGGTATATTCAAGCTCTTGTTCCGGGAACGGATGGCAGACAGCCTGAGTTCATTGAAGGTCAAGTTGATCAAGTCATGCAAGATGCTAACGGTAATACCATACTGATGGTTAATGGAAGAGAAGTATTTGCGGCAGAAGTTATTTCAGTTGCAGATCGCAATCTCTTAATAGGCAAAACAATTTCCTTTATGCATGGCACTGAAAGAATTGAAGGTCCTATACAAGGTGTTGTAATTCAAGATGATCGTGCTTACTTGCGTGTTAATGGGATTAACGTTCATATTGAGAGAATAAACCAAGCGACGGATGCTATTAGGCTCATTGAAACGACTATTACGCATAGAGGCAATGAGTACACAATTGTAGGCGTAATGATCAGAAACGGTGCTCCAATCCTTATAGCGGATGACGAGACAGAAATTCCGTTCAGAGAGTTCAGAGGAATTAGGGAAGATGATTAAGCCCGCTGTTACCGATGGTACTAGCAAATCATAGCTAAGGAGGGATTTTATGCAGATATTCCCCGGAACAAATAAAGTAAATAGCAGTATAAATCCCGTTGCTGACGAGCATCAGTTAAGGAATACGCCCCAAGCGAGCAATCCGGGGGTAAGCTTCGGGGATGTGCTCGGTAATAAAATTGCGGAAAATCAGCCGATTATTTTTTCAAAGCATGCTAGTCTAAGGCTTAACTCAAGAAATATAAACCTTTCAGGCGAACAAATTGCAAGGGTTGAAAATGGGCTAACGCAAGCAAGGCAAAAAGGAATAAATGATTCGCTTGTTGTCGTTGATGATATAAGGCTTGTTGTAAATGTTAAAAGCAAGACGGTCATAACGGCTATGCAAAGCGTAACAGATAATAATATTTTTACGAACATTGATGGTGCTGTAATTGTATAACGGCATTTGAGTTCGGGCGAGGTTGGACCCTATGGGAGATTTCGCCAATATATAACATTATATCATTTAGATATATATACAGTTTCTAACAGATAGGGGGAAACAATTATGATGCGTTCTATGTTTTCCGGAGTTTCCGGATTAAGAGTACACCAAACGAGAATGGATGTTATTGCAGATAACGTAGCCAATGTTAATACTGTCGGCTTTAAATCAAGCCGAGTTACGTTTAACGAAGTTTTCAGTCAGCTCGTTTCAGGTGCTTCAGCACCAAACCCTGCGACAGGTCGTGGTGGTGTTAATGCGATGCAAATAGGTCTTGGTGTTGGTATTGCATCAATAGATAAAATTATGACGCCGGGTTTTGCTCAGCGTACAGATAGGTCGCTTGACCTTATGCTTGACGGCAGCGGATTTTTTATAGTCGGCGACGGCAGCGGAACTTATTTCACCCGTGCCGGTGCGTTTGATATCGACCCGGCAGGTAATATAGTTGACCCAAGAGGTATGATCCTTATGGGTTGGGGGGTTGATGCCGCAGGTAATATACAAAGATCATCCGTTCAGCCTCTTAATATGCATGAGGGCGGAAGGCAGCAAATGCCTGCCACTGCAACAACAACGGTAGATTTTTCAGGTAACTTAAATGGACGTACTCGTCCTGTTCATGAAAGTACAATTGGTGTTTTTGACTCACTAGGTAATAGATATATACTTGATGTTGTGTTTACTATGGGGGCTGTTGCCGCTAACGGTAATACGACATGGACTATGACCTTTCCAGCTAACGGTACTCCCGGTTTTGGTAGTCCCCCACAGACTGCCAATGGCGTTTATATGTCCCTAGACGGAAACCCTGAGCAATTTGTGCGATTTGGGGATTTTGACCCTGATGAATACTTTGAATTGGTATTTGATACAAACGGTAATCTGGTAGGAAATGCAAATCGAATACTTGGTATTCCTAATGTGTTGCCAGGACTTGCACCAGGAGCAACTTTCGGTCGTCCTCCGGTTGGAGGGGAGCTCGCTGCTGCTGTTGTTCCAGGCGGAGCTGCTACTACACCAGCAACAGGTGTTGTTGTTGTTAATTTCGAAGAGCTGTTTCAGACTGATGCCGGTGCACAAGTAAGAAGAGCCGAAAATGGTAATCGTCCGGGTGTACTTTCAGAGATTTCTGTAGGCGGCGACGGTATAATAACAGGTCGTTACTCAAATGGTCTTAATAGAACATTAGGTCAGATTGCTGTTGCAAGATTCCCTAATCCGGGTGGTCTTCAAAAAATCGGTAACAACCTTTTTGTACCAACATCTAACTCCGGTCAGTTCGACGGAACAGGTGAAGAAGTCGGAGCCGATGGCAGTGCTATAATGGGCGGTGTTCTGGAGATGTCGAACGTTGACCTTGCCGGCGAATTTACAAATATTATTGTAACGCAAAGGGGTTTCCAAGCTAATTCGCGTATTATCTCAACTTCTGACGAAATGCTGCAAGAGCTTGTTAACCTTAGAAGATAATTCATTAAAGAAATGATTGAAGTGACTTAAATGCCGTTTGCGGGGCTGTGGTCGAATAGCCCCGCAGAAAGCGGCAAGTATGAAAGATATTCTCACTAATTGTAAAATTTTCTATAGTTTTCAAGATTTATATGTAATAATTTACTTTTCTGTAATAATTTGATATAATAAATAATTGTTGGTCACAAAGGCGGCATAACAAACAGATGGAGGGATATATAGATGATAATTGTAACACGTTTAAACGAAAAGCCCCTCACAATAAGCAGCGAGCTTATCGAATCAATTGAAGATGTACCGGATACGGTTATTACAATGACTACCGGCAGGAAAATTATCGTGCAGGAAACCATTGATGAAGTTATAGATAAAGTAATTGAGTACAAGCAAAAGATTTTTTCCGGAGTGGTTGTAAACCCTCCTAAGCACGACATTTAATTAGTCTCTAACCATAAGGTAAGACTATAAGTAATGTAAGAACGGGAGGAAGCTAACTTGGATAAGGGTTCATTAATCGGTTTTATAGCGGCTGTCGGTCTGATCGTAACTGCGATGATTTTGGCAGTCTGGCCTGAATTTGGTATGATGACTGCATTTTTGGATGCTCCGTCGGTTTTAATTGTTCTTGGAGGAACTGTTGCAGCAACGATGGTTTCTACTACAATGGAAAATTTTGTTACTTCATTAAAAGCAATGGGAAAGGCCTTCAGACCGCCTAATGTTGACCCAATGGCTGCTATTGAAAAAATTATAACGCTTGCCAATCTCGCTCGTAAAGAAGGTATTTTGGCACTTGAAGAAGCGGCTAAAACTATGGACGATACGTTCCTTGAAAAGGGTATAATGCTCATAGTTGACGGTACTGACCCTGAGCTTGTTAGGAGTATTCTTGAAACGGAGATTGCCTACATAGAGGGCCGTCATGCCGCAGTAAGAAGTACCTATGATTTCATGGCTCTGATGGCACCTGCTTTTGGTATGTCCGGTACAGTTATTGGGCTTATCGTTATGCTTCAAAGAATGGATGATCCTAGTGCGATTGGCGGGGCGATGGCGGTTGCGGTTATAACGACTCTTTATGGATCTATGGTTGCAAACGTTGTTTGTTTGCCGGTTTCAAGTAAGCTTAAAACTTTCAGTGCTGAAGAGATGCTTATGAAAGAAGTTCTTATAGAAGGTATGCTTTCAATTCAAGCCGGAGAAAACCCAAGAATTATTGAAGAAAAGCTTAAAGCATTCTTATCACCTAAGATGAGAAACGCAGGCGCACCGGAAGGCGGCGCAGCAACGGCAGAAGAATAAGAATATTTTTTGAAGTTAGAAAGCAGGTGGATGTAAATGGCGAAAAAAAATAAACCCCCTGAGGCAGATGCGAGTAAGGTTTTGCCGGGTTGGATTGCTACTTGGTCAGACTTGGCGATGTTGATGTTTGCGTTTTTCGTTATGTTGTTCTCCATGTCCACAATAGATATTGAAAGGTTCCAACAAGTCGCCGCGTCTTTTTCCGGGCGAGAGTTAATGGTTATGGGCGGGGGCGGCATAGGTATTGACGATTTAATTGGAAGTGGTATAATAGATTTGCCATCTATTGCTGAAGGTGTGTTTGATTCAAGACCAAGTCTTGAAGAAAGGCATTATGCGTTGGAGAATTTGCATGATATAGCATCTGACTTCAGAACATATTTTGCGGAATATCATGGGCTTGATGGTGGAGAAATTGATGTTATAGTCGGAGAAGAATCTGTAAGGATTATCTTCCCCGGAGGAATACTATTTGACTCCGGTCGTGCGGATTTAAGACCAGATGCCTTTGAGATGTTAGATATAGTTGCGAATGCGATTTTTATGCATCCCGAGTTATTTATTGAAATAGAAGGTCATGCTGATAATGTGCCTATGCGCACAGCACGCTTCCCAAGCAACTGGCATTTATCTTCTGAAAGAGCAGTAGCGGTTCTTTGGTATTTTGTTGATGCACGGGGCGTTGAGCCTACTCGTATATCATCAAGGGGATTTGGCGAATATCACCCAATTGCCACTAACGATACTGACGAAGGCAGGGCGCGCAACAGGCGTGTTGAAATTAATCTTGTGAACAGAGATATGAGCTTCCCGAGCTTTACGGAAAGCGAATGATAATATAGTGTTTTGTGAAATTAGTTTTATAAAGGGAGATGACTTCGTTGGCTGAAAATAAAAATAAACTGATGATGATAATAATAATTGTGTTGCTTGCGGTGCTGCTTGTTACGATTGCGGCAGTTTCTGTTATTGCCTTTCGCGTTATGTCAAGTGAACCTGAAGAACCGGGGGCTGATATTATTGCAGTTGTACCTGTGCTGACACCGGAACAGATTGAGATAATAGAACTTTCATCACCTATAGGTACAAACCTCGCAAGAGGAGCTACAGGGGAAACTCATTTTATAAGATTAAGTCTTGCTACAGGCGTTAATAATACTCAAGGCAGGGAAAGCGAAGAATTCGCTGTACTCATTGCAGAGAAAGAGCCTATAGTGAGAGATGTTATGCTTGGGGTTATTAAAAGCAAGACACATGAAGAGCTATCTCGACCTGACGGGCGTGATGTGTTGAGGGATGAAATATTGGCAAGACTTCAACATACATTCCAAAATCATTTGCTTGTCGCAGTTTATATAAGCGATTGGGCTTTGCAATAAATATTAGTTGAAATTTAACGTTTGACATTATTTTGATACAACGGTGGTGAGTAAATGAGTGAGATTTTATCGCAAAGTGAGATAGATAAGCTGTTGGCGGACTTATCCGGCGGTGATACAAGTACCCTTGTTGTTGAAGAAGGTCCTCAGCTTCCCGTTGCGAAAAGTTATAACTTTGCAAGACCATCAAAGTTTCACAGGGATCAATTAAGAACATTAGAAATAATTTTTGAAAATTATTCAAGGTTACTGTCGTCATTTATGACAGCATATCTACGAACTAATTGTGAAATTGAGATCGCAAGCGCAGAACAGATTACGTTCAAAGAATTCCATAATTCAATTGTTAACCCTATAGTGCTAGGTATTATTGATCTAAATCCGCTAAAAGGTGCGGTTGTTTTAGAGATGTCGAGTAATGTTGGTTACGCTATAATAGATAGAGTCCTCGGCGGACCTGGTCTTGGCATTAAAAAACTTAGAGAATTTTCCGAAATAGAAAAAATTCTTCTTGAGCGTATAGTTGCTCAAATGCTTGAATATTTAGTAGAGCCTTGGGAAAATGTTATTGTTCTTGAGCCTCGTTTAGAAAAAATTGAAACCAGTTCACAATTTGCACAGATTATTGCTCCTAACGAAATGGTAGTTTTGGTTACTTTAACGATAAGAGTTGGCGTTGCGGAAGGATTTATTAACTTCTGTATACCACATTTCGTTTTAGAGCCAATACTTGAGAAACTTAATACTAAATCTTGGTTCACACAGGTCGAGCACGATGTCGAAGATACGTTTGCTGAAGATTTAAGCACTCAAGTAGAAAAAGCAAAAATAGCAATTAGAGCGATTTTGGGCAGCGGAACAATATCAGTAGGTGAGTTTGTCGAGCTGCAGGTGGGCGATGTTATCGCGCTTGACCAAAATCCAAAAGGGGACATCGGCATTATGGTTGGAGAAATTCTTAAATTCAAAGCAAAGCCCGGAACATCCCGCGGTAAAAATGCCATTCAAATAACTTCTGTAATCAGGAAGGAGGAGTAGCTTCATGGGCGATACATTATCACAAGCTGAAATAAATGCCTTGTTAGGTGGATTAGGTGATGAACCGGATTCTTCTGAAGAGTCGGCCGGAATGGCCGGAGCTATTATGGAACTTGAAAATGAGCTTACACTTGAGCAGAAAGATATTCTTGGCGAAATAGGTAACATTAGCATGGGAACTTCTGCTACAACGCTGTTTGCATTGTTGGGGCATAAAGTTAATATCACTATCCCTCAAGTTAAAGTTTCTAAATGGAAATACTTGGCTGAAGGTTATAGCCGTCCGTGTGTAGGAATACGTGTTGGCTATAAGGAAGGTCTTCAAGGGTCTAACATACTTGTATTAAAGCAAAATGATGTTAAAGTTATAGCAAACCTTATGATGGGCGGCGAAGGTAATATTGATGAAGATGCCGAATTATCTGAAATTGATTTAAGTGCAATAGGCGAGGCTATGAATCAAATGATAGGTTCGTCAGCAACATCGCTTGCTTCAATGATAAAGATGAAAATCGATATTGATACTCCTCATGCATTCAAACTTGATTTTACTGATGGTGATTTTTTTGAAATGACGGGTCTGGATCCGGAAGAAATTATTGCCTGCACATCCTTTAGAATGGAAATAGGAGATTTAATAGATAGTGAAATAATGCAAATTATTCCTAAGGAGTTTGCGCTTATGATAGTAGATAAAATGAGGAATCTATCCTCAGAACCAACTGGTCAAGGTGAGCTTCCGCCGCCGCCTGTTGCGGCTCCGGCTCCGGTTCATGCACCGCCCCCGGTTGCTGCACCAATGGCTGCTCCACCTCAGGAGTATGCACAGCAGCCTATGTATCATGCGCCGCCGGTGCAATATCAACAGACTGCGCCTATGCCGCCGGTTAATGTTCAACCGGTTCAGTTTCAGCCGTTTGACCCTCATGCTATATTGCAGCAGAAAGAAAATATCGGGATCATTATGGATGTGCCGCTTGAGGTTTCCGTTGAACTTGGCAGAACGCATAAGAAGATTAAAGAGATATTGGAATTCACACCAGGAACTATTATAGAGCTTAACAAATTAGCCGGAGAACCGATTGACATACTCGTTAACGGAAAATTTGTTGCAAAAGGTGAAGTTGTTGTTATTGACGAAAGCTTTGGCATAAGAGTGACTGATATAATAAGCGTTGAAGAAAGAATCTAATTTTGCTAAGGAGTGAATATTATGGCAGATAAAACGATACTACTTGTAGATGATGCAGCTTTTATGCGCATGATGCTTAAAGACATATTGACTAAAAATGGTTATGACGTTGTTGGAGAGGCCGAAAATGGTTTAAAGGCTATTGAAAAATATAATGAGCTTAAGCCTAATCTTGTAATTCTTGACATAACTATGCCTGAAATGGATGGTATCCAAGCCGCTAAAGGTATAAAGGCAGCGGATGCAAACGCTACTATAATTATGTGTTCGGCAATGGGACAGCAGGCTATGGTTATTGAATCTATTCAAGCAGGAGCGAAAGACTTTATCGTTAAACCGTTCCAACCGGACAGAGTTTTAGAAGCTGTTAAGAAGGTAATCGGATAGGTGATGTGAAATAATACTATGAATTTAATTGAGATATCGCTTTTGCAAGCAACTGAGTTTGGTGCTGCTGAGCTCTCTGGCCTTGGTGTATTCATAGGGCGGATTGCTTTTATTGTAATAATGTTTGTAGCTGTTGCTTTTGCGGCATATTATACAACTAAATTTATTGCATCTTCAAAGCGCAAATCCGGAAATTCAAGCAACATTAAAATAATTGAAGGCGTAGCCGTTGGGTCTCATGCGAATATTCAGTTGGTTTGCGTCGCAGGCAAATATTTTTTGATTGGTGTTACGAAAGAAAGCATAACCTTTTTGACTGAAATAACCGGAGATGAGGTTAATGCACCTGAACCCGCAAAAATCTTTGTTCCTTTTGAAACATACTTTAACAAGGTTTTTAATCGAAAAACAGATGAGCAGGGGGGCGAAAGCGATGATTAATTATGCTTTTGTTCCTATTTTTTTATAGTCGTTCAACTATAACATAAAAGGGCTGTGTTATGAAAAACTTTCGAACTATTTCTGGATTAATATTTCTTTTAGTCTTTGCTTTTTGCTTCGGGACGGTAGCTTTAGGTGCTGAGATTATTCCTACCGAATCTGCCGCTCCTGCTGTAGGCATTAATATCGGTATTGGTGATAACCCCGATGGTGTCGTTGGAACACTTCAGCTTCTTTTTCTTCTTGCAACGATAACTATAATCCCGACACTTTTAATAATGCTTACATCCTTTACAAGGATTATTATAGTCTTGCATTTTGCCCGTTCGGCTTTAGGTACTCAACAAATGCCGCCAAGTCAAGTGTTGCTTGGTCTTGCTTTATTTTTAACTTTGTTTATAATGGGCCCGGCTTTAACAACTATAAACGAAACAGCAATTCAACCATATTCAGCCGGGATTATAAACCAGGCTGAAGCACTTGAAAATGCGATGGCACCTCTAAGAGATTTTATGATGAGACAAGCCTCAGTTAGGGATGTTGCGCTTTTCGCAAATTTATCAGGTGAAGTTTTTGCAACTCGTTACGATGTTCCAAACAGTGTACTTATTCCTGCGTTTTTGCTTGGTGAAATAACTAAGGGATTCCAGATAGGGTTTTATATATTCTTGCCGTTTATTGTTATAGACATGATTGTGGCTTCAACGCTTATGGCTATGGGTATGATGATGTTGCCTCCTGCTATGATTTCTTTGCCGTTTAAAATCTTGATTTTTGTTCTTGCGGATGGTTGGTCACTTCTTTTAGAAGGGCTTATCCGAGGATTCCGATAAATTATTCGCTACATTATTTCACCAAAGGAGGTCTATTATGAGTCCGGATAGTGTATTATCTGCTGTTCAATCTGCAATTTTCACTGTTATAACAGTTGCTGCTCCGCCGCTTGCTTTAGGCCTGACAGTTGGTATACTTGTAAGTCTTTTTCAAGCGGTTACGTCAATACAAGAACCTACGCTTGCTTTCGTTCCGAAAATAATTGCGGTTTTAGTGGCGATTATGGCATTCGGCGCATTTATGCTTACAACCCTTCTTGAGTTTATGCAAAACTTACTTAGGGATTTCCCAAATCTAATAATTCCGAGGTGACGCAGCCCTATGGAGTCACTTGCTGATCAATTTTTCATTCAAATTTATTATAATATTGATATACTTCTTGTGATACTTGCCCGTTTTATTGGGTTTGTTGTCATACTTCCGGTGCTTTCCGGCGCAAGTGTTCCTATGATTGCAAGGTTAGGTCTTGCTTTGGGATTTTCTTTTCTTGTTTTTACCTCCGGTATGGTTACGGAAGTAAGTTACTATAACACGGTTTTTGGCTTTGCAATGCTTCTTGGTACTGAGTTTATGGTTGGTTTTACCCTTTCATATATTGTGTACTTGTTTTTTGCGGTCGTTCATTTTGTCGGACAGCTGATGGACTTTCAAATAGGTTTCGCAATGGTAAACGTTTTAGATCCAGTAACACAGATTCAAGTTCCAATAACCGGTAATCTTTGGTTTTTGCTTATAAGCGCATTATTCATTGCAACCGGAGGGCTTAATATTATAATCTCCGCTATGTTTTTGAGTTATGAAATTTTGCCAATCGGTACAGCCGGCATAGTCGGTAATAATGTCACCATTTTCTATATACTGCACCTTATGGTGCAATATTTCAGCTTAGGGGTTCGTATAGCGTTGCCTCTAGCAGGCGTTATACTTGTAATTGATATAACTTTAGGTCTTTTGGTCAAAGCAATGCCGCAGATGAATGTGTTTGTTGTAGGTATGCCTATGAAGGTGTTAATAGGGCTTATGGTGTTGTTTCTTATTACCCCTACTTTTGCCGGGGTTTATGATTGGCTGTTTATAGCTGCATACAGAGGGTTTTTAAACGTTATGGGAGGTTTAGCTCCGGAATGACGTATAAATTTTTAGATAAAGATAATAAACAAATCCAAAACCTTGAATTATACATTCCTCTGAATCTTAGCTTCTTTAATGAAGGAGGCGAGAAGACTGAACAGCCTACTGCACGCAAGCGTAGAAAAGCTCGTGAAGAAGGTCAGGTTGCAAAGTCACAGGAGCTAAATACAGCGATTTTGTTCTTAGCTGCTTTTTTTGGTCTTAGGCTTTTTGCAGGTTATATGTTTGAAAGGATATCAAGCCTTTTCCAGTTTAATCTTGTTCGTGTCGGATATGTTGAAACTACTTTTGAAAGAGTCCATCTTGCGGGATACATTGCTCATTTGTTTGCACAAGTGTTAATCATTATTATGCCTCTTATGGCAATTTCAATGACCGTTGGTATTATTACAAACCTTGTTCAGGTTGGTTGGCATCCAACCTCTAAACCGTTAAAGCCAAAATTTAGCAAAATTAATCCTCTTAAAGGATTTAAGCGAATTTTCTCAATGCGCACAATCGTAGAGCTTGTAAAGTCTCTTGCTAAGATGGGTGTAATCGGTGCTGTAATTTACTTTACTATTTCCGGTGAGATAAACAGGATTCCTCAAATGTCAGATATGGGGATTTTGCCTGCTATAATATTTCTTGGAACAATGGCAACACAGATGGGTATTAACGTTGGGCTTATGTTTCTTGTAATTGCAGTGGCAGATATCTTTTACCAGCGAATGAAGCATACAAAAGATTTGAAGATGACAAAACAAGAAGTTAAAGAAGAACACAAAAATATTGAAGGTAACCCGGAAACAAAAAGAAGAATTCGCCAAAAAATGCGCGAAATGTCTATGAGGCGAATGATGCAAGAAATGCCAAAAGCAGATGTTGTAATTACCAATCCGACGCATTATGCCGTTGCACTTAAATACGATAAAGAAGTTTCAGACGCACCTTATGTTATTGCCAAAGGTGTCGATTTTTTAGCAAAGCGAATTAAAGATGCTGCCTTAGAATATGATGTTGAAATAGTTGAAAACCCACAGCTTGCTAGGGCGTTGTACGCTTCAGTTAATGTCGGATCTGTTATACCTTCTGAGCTTTATCAAGCTGTTGCAGAAATATTGGCATTTGTTTATAAACTTAAAAATAGAGAAGACAGTATATAAGAAAAAGAAGTGAAAACATAGATATTATAAATGAAGGTTATATCTACCTATTTACTTTATTAAGTTTTTTTATTATACTGTAGCAGTTAGAGTTATATTATTTCATTGATAATTTACAGGACAAGGGGGCGTTCTCATGGAGATAGTAAGGATCAGTAATACCCAAGTTAAATTTATACTAACTAAAACTGACCTCTTGGAACATAATATAAAAATCACAGAGCTTGCTTATGGCTCAAAAAAAGCTCAAGAATTTTTTAAGCACATGATGGAGCAAGCATTTGTTGAATGTTCTTTTGAAGCAGATAATTCACCGCTTATGATAGAAGCTATTCCAACAGCTATCGATAGTATAACAATTATTGTTACAAAGGTTTCAAATCCCGAGCAAATTGAAGAAAAATTTAACATGATTCCACGAGTTAATGATACGGCAAAAGTGAAATTTAAGTCAAAGCGGCCGATAATGCCCGCTAAAGCACCTGAAAATAACGATATAGTTATTTATTCATTTGATTGTTTAGATAAAGCTATAGATGCCTCGATTAGGATTAATTCTATTTTTATCGGAGATTCAATGTTGTTTAAACATGAAGAAAGTTATTTTATCTATGTGGTTAATAATCTAACGTCAGAAAATGGATCTAAGATGGATTTAGTTGATATGATTATGGGAGAATATGGACAGAAACATGCAGTAACCGCTATTTCAAAATTTTATTTGCAAGAACATTGCGAAGTAATGATTGAAAATGATGCGATAAGCAAGCTTGCTTTGACTTAATTAATAAATAGTTGCCTCTAGTGTCATACTAATGTTAAACTGCGTTAAACTTTAAGCTTATCGAAAGAAGGGAACAATGATTGATGAAAGTTAATATGGAGTTAAACGATACAAAAGAAGTAGGGCAATTTATCCCACTGCACTACCACTATCAAATGTTATATGATCATGCACGCATAGCGGGGTTCCGCAGTGCTATCAACCATGTTGTTAAACCGGGGGATGTTGTTTTAGAATTAGGAAGCGGCACAGGTGTTTTATCGTTTTATGCATCAGAAAAAGCCCGCAAAGTGTATTCTGTAGAATTTAATGGTGAGCTTGTGGAAGAATCACGCCGGCTTTTGGCTTTAAACCCGAACGGTGATAAGGTTGAGGTAATTCATGGGGATGCGTTTGAATATATTCCTCCCGAACCTGTTAATGCCGTAATATGCGAGATGTTGCATGTAGGCTTGCTGCGTGAAAAGCAGCTGTCAATGATAGATGAATTTAAAACACGCTATAAGAAACATTTTAAAGACAGCCCTATGCCTATATTTATTCCAACAGCAGTTATACAGGCAATTCAGCCTGTAAATCATGATTTTCATTTTGAAGGCTACTATGCGCCAATTACGTTGTTTCAAGATCCATATCATGATGATCCACGGACAACACCGCTTGGAAACCCTGTAGTATATCATCAGTTGATGTATGACCAAGCGTACGATTTTTCTTGTAAATGGAGCGGTAATGTTCAAATTGTGAATGAAGGTTCTTTTAATGCGATTCGTGTTATAACGAAAAACATTCTTGCAATTAAGCCGGAAAACCAAGAGATTATTGATTGGCATAATCAATATCTTATAATTCCACTTGAAAAAGAGCTAAAGGTTAACCAAGGGCAAAATATTAATATTAGCTTTGATTACCTTGCAGGAGCACCTCTAACTGATTTGCGTCCTGTTGTAACGCAGGCATAAGGCTTTGTATAAAAACCTCCTTTGATGGGATAATAACCACAAAAAGGGGTGATTGATCTGGAATTTATTAAAGCTTTTTTGGTTGGTGGGTCAATATGTGTTATAGGGCAAGTGCTTATAGATAGAACAAAACTTACCGCTGCAAGAATTTTAGTTCTTTTTGTAATTCTAGGCTGCTTGCTTGGTGGTCTTGGGATTTATGAAAAAATTGTAGAATTTGGCGGTGCAGGGGCGACAGTTCCTTTGCCCGGCTTCGGTTATATACTTGCAAAAGGCGTAAAAGAAGAAATTGATAAAGTTGGAGCCTTCGGCATAATGACGGGCGGCTTTAAAGCCGGGGCAGCAGGTATTGCCGCTGCTATGATTTTTAGCTTCCTTACTGCGATGGTTACAAACCCTAAAGAAAAGTAGGAGAAAACTAAAAAATGGATTGGTTAAAAGTAACAGTGCAAACAACTTCAGAAGGAACTGAGTCTGTTACGGCTATGCTAATGGATGTTGGCATAAATGAAGTTCAAATAGATGATGTTTTTGATCTTAAAAACTTTATCGAAAACAATGAAGATAAATGGGATTATATAGATGAAGAGCTTATTAAAAAAGTGCCGGGTAATGCTTCGGTCACTTTTTATGTTCCGGATAATGAACGTGCCGGAAATACATTGTCTGTCGTAAAAGATGGAATTAAACAGCTGTTGCTTGTTTCGGGAATTGATATTGGAACTCTTGAGCTTGAAATAGATGGAGTTTCGGATGAAAGTTGGCTTAATGAATGGAAAAAATACTATAAGCCGTTTGCAATTGGTGAAAAAATAGTAATACGCCCCGAATGGGAAGAGTATGAAAATATAGAAGATAAAATAGTCCTGACGATAAACCCGGCTCATGTATTTGGCACGGGGCTTCATCAGACAACCCAACTTTGTATTCAGCAGCTTGAAAAGCACACTAAGTTGGGCGATAAAATACTTGACTTAGGCTGTGGAAGCGGAATTTTATCAATAGCTTCGCTTCTTTTGGGCGCAAGTGAGGCTCTTGCTATAGACTTAGACCCGGAGGCAATTGATATCGCATATGAAAATGCAGGGTTTAATGGCATTGATAAAGGGCGGTATAGTGTGCTTTCAGGCAATGTTATAACCGATGATGGGCTTAAATCTAGTGTAGCCGATGGCAAATATGATGTTGTAGTAGCTAACATAGTAGCTGATGTAATAATTGCAATCTCGGCTTTTGCGTCAGAAAAAATCAAAAAAGACGGAATTTTTATAACATCCGGTATAATAAAAGAACGTCTTGAAGATGTTAAAGCTGCACTTAATGAAGCAGGGTTTAATGTGTTAGAAGCTGCCATTAAAGATGAATGGGTTTGCGTTGTTGCAACATTCATGAATAGGGTCAGATAGAGGGTAATATGTCCAGATTTTTTGAGCCATTTGAAAATATTAACGAGTCTGACGGTATTATTAATTTCAGCCGTGATAATGCAAATCATTTGACTGTTTTAAGACATTCAAAAGGGGACATTATTACAGTTTGCGATGGTGCAGGTATAGACTATGAGTGCGAAATTCAGCTTATATCTAAAAATGATGCGGTTGTTAGCATTTTACGCAGGAAAAAATGTGAATCAGAACCGGACTTTAAAATTACACTATTCCAAGCTTTGCCAAAATCTGATAAAATGGAGCTTATAATACAAAAAAGCATCGAGCTTGGAGTTCATAAAATAATCCCTGTTGTTACACATAACACGGTTGTACGCATTAAAAATAATGTTAATACGAAAATCCAAAGATACATGAAAATATCTGAAACAGCGGCAAAGCAATGCAACAGGGGCATAATACCCAATATTTCAAGTCCTGTAGAATTTGATACAGCTATTCATATGCTCGCTAAAAAAGAAGCATCATTTGTCGCATATGAAAATGCAAAGCTTGATTCAGGAATTAATTTAATGAATATTGAAGCAGATGAAATAGGGATTTTTATTGGGCCTGAGGGTGGATTTACGGCAGAAGAAGTTGAAAAATGTGTCCTTAGCAAAATAAAACCTGTTTCTTTAGGCAAGCGTATACTGCGAACAGAAACGGCAGGAATAGCAGCACTTTCTACAATCGTATATTCCAAAGAATATCGATACGCTTTGAAAAAGGGAGACATGTAATGGATAAACAAAAAGTATTTATAATTGATGATGCTGACATCGCAAGAGTTATGCTAAAAAATATTTTAAACGAAACAGGCGATGTTGAAATTATGGGAGAAGAAAAAACAGGCATGGGCGCAATTATTATGCTTGAAGAGCTTAAACCGGATATTGTTTTTCTTGAAGCTGATATCGGCGGGGATATGAAGCTAGATGATGTTATAAGTGAAATGCGTAAAGTGGATAAAGATGTAAAGATTATTGTTTGTGCTGATGATCTTTCACAGTATAAGGCTGTGGAGGCAAGCTTAGTTGGCGCAGATGAAATAGTTGGTAAGCCATACCGTAAGCGGACTATCCAGCGTATTGTTAAAAGTTACAAAGAAGGTGTATAAGTTTGAAAGATATTGTGTACTTTGACAACGCCGCATCAACGAAACCGACAGCCGAAGTAATGGGAGCTTTTAATAAAGCATGTAACGACTGTTACGGGAATCCATCATCAGCACATTCTGCCGGTGTAAAGGCTGAAGCAATTGTTAATGAAAGCAAAAATGTTATAGCGTCACTTATTGATGCGTCTTGCGATGAAATTGTGTTTACATCAGGAGGTACAGAGTCAAATAATATGGCTATTTTTGGAATAGCTGAAAGATATAAGCGAAGCGGAAACCATATTATAACAACAAAAACAGAGCATCCTTCTGTTTCGGCTCCTTTTAAATCCCTTGAGCAAAAAGGGTTTAAAGTGACATATCTTGATGTATGCGATAGAGGTTACGTCAATGAAGAATCTCTTTATGCCGCCGTCTGTGATGATACAATACTTGTTTCAATTCATCATGTAAACAGTGAAGCCGGGACAATACAGAAAATAGATAAGCTTTCTGAAAGTGTAAAATCAAAAAACCGAGAAACTATATTTCATTGCGACGGAGTTCAAGCCTTTGGAAAGATACCAATCAACCTTAAAAATGTTGACCTTTATAGTATGAGCGGGCATAAAATTCATTGCGTGAAAGGAATTGGCTGCTTGTATGTTAAAAAAGGAATAAAAATATCTCCGCTTTTATATGGCGGCAGCCATCAAGGCGGACTTCGCGGCGGAACTGAAAACAGCATGGGTTCTGCTGCTTTTGGGGTAGCAGCAAAAACAGCTTATGATAGAATGAACGAGTCACATCAAAAGGTGCTTGAAGTTAAAAACAGGATTTTGGAAATTGCTGATGGTGATCGGATATTAATAAACGGTGACAAAAACAACAGCTCTCCATACATATTAAGCATGAGCTTTTTAGGCAAAAAAGGCGAGGTTTTGCTGCACTATCTTGATGATAAAGGATTGTATGTATCAACAGGGTCTGCTTGTAATGAACGTAAAAAAAGCGACAGTGGCTTAGCTCACTTTGGATATTCGAAAGATAGAGTTTCTTCTGTGATAAGGTTTAGCTTTTCCAGGTTTAATACACCGGAAGAAGCAGATTATTGCATATCTGTGCTTAAAGAAGCACTTGAAATTATTGTATAAATGTAGTTAGCTTGGAGTGAAATTATTGAATAATTCAAATGAGCTGCCGTACACGAAAGTGGTTTTGGTAAAATATGGTGAAATAGCGTTAAGAGGCAATAATCGAAGTGCCTTTGAAAATCGTTTATGCGGCGCAATTAACAAAAGCCTTGGAGGAACGTCTTATTCTGTAACAAAAGAGCAAGGGCGTATTTTAATTCAAAAAAAAGAAATAGATGACGAGCTTGACTATGATTACGTTGTTAAGCGTGTAAAGCTTGTAATGGGAATTGTAGGGATTTGCCCTGCGATAAAAACTGAAAACCAAGATATAGAACATCTGAGAGAACTTGCGCTTTTATATATAAAGCAAATCGCACCGAAAGGCGAGTTCTCGTTTAAAGTTGAGTCAAAACGTTCCGATAAGCGATATCCGATTAAATCAAACGAGGTATCTGCCTTAATAGGTGAACATATTTTTGAGAGTATGGAAAATGCATCAGTTCGTATGAAAAACCCTGATATTTTACTTAAACTTGAACTTAGAACAGACGCATATATGTACATAGATACGATAAAAGGAGTTGGCGGGCTTCCATATGGGAGTACAGGGCGTGGCATGCTTCTATTATCCGGCGGTATAGACAGCCCTGTTGCTGGGTTTATGGCGGCAAAGCGCGGCGTTTTGATTAATTGCGCTTACTTTCATTCTCCGCCGTATACATCTGAGAGGGCATTTATAAAAGTGCAGGATCTTGCAAAGCGTCTTTCTGATTTTACCGGCGGCTTGACGTTTTATAAAGTGAATTTTACTGATGTGCAGTTGTTTTTGTATGAGAATGTTTTGCATAAACGCCTTACGATTTTGTTAAAGCGTGCAATGCTTATAATAAGTGAAAGGCTTGCAAAACGTGAGTATTGTGATTGCCTTATAACTGGTGACAGCCTTGGTCAGGTCGCAAGCCAGACTTTGGCGGCAATAAGGGCTCAAAGCTCAGCGGCAACACTTCCAATAATACGCCCGCTTGCGGGGATGGATAAAATCGAAATAATCAACTTAGCTGAGCAGATAGAAACTTATGAAATAAGCATTCGCCCATATGAAGATTGCTGTACGATTTTTGTAGATAAACATCCCGAAACACAGCCAAAACAAGACATAATAGAAAGCATTGAGAGACAGTTGTGGGATAAGGGCTTGTCTGACTTGATTGATGCTGCAGTTGTCGGGGCAGAAAGAATTTTAGTTTAGAATCTAATATTTTCGTTGTGGTTTGATGCTAGAAAAGAGGTGATCCGATGGAAATAACAAGTCAAGAATTTCTCAAAGCCTTAAATGGTGACATCCGTGCATTTGAGAATATTGTAAAAACATATGAAAGGCTTGTATATAGCGTTGCCCTTAGACTTCTTAGAAATCCGGAGGACGCCAAAGATGCAACACAGGAAGTTTTTATTAAGGTTTATAAAAGTTTAGATAAATGCAAGAATGAAAATATGTTAAAAAGTTGGATTTGTGTAATAACGAATAATACTTGTATAGATATTATCCGAAAGCATAGTAAGCAATCGACGATAAGTCTTGATGCACAAATTGAAACGGATGAAGGGGCTTTTATTTTTGAAATTCCATCCGATGAAAAGACACCGGAGCAGAAATTAGTTGAGGATGAAGGATATGAAATGCTTAAAGCGGCTATTGATAAGCTTCCGCTAGATTACCGCAGCGTATTAGTCCTTCGAGATATACATAGTTTAAGCTATTCTGAAGTTGCTGAGGCAACAAATTTGAATATGGGTACAGTAAAATCTCGCCTTGCAAGAGCAAGGGCAATGCTTAAGAAGATATACATAGGTTAATATTTTAATTTTTGCCGTAATATTTTGAAATATTTTTGAAATATTGCGGAACAAATATTAATAAGATTACGTTAATAGTAGTAAGAAGTAATAAACAGTGAAATAAAGTACAAATGTCATAAGAAAGGAGTCGGTTCGCATGGATTGTAATAAATGCTTTGAAATAATTTCACTCTACATTGATGGGCTTTTGGCTGAAGAAGAGCAAATTATTTTTGAAAACCATATAGAAAACTGTGAAAAATGCAGAATTGAGCTTCATGAAACCGAAACCCTTCTTGAAAATCTTAAAGATATGTCCCTTGAAGAAATGCCGGAGCATCTTCATTTTGATATTATGAAGGGTATTGAAGACATTCGGGTTACGCGCAGACCTTCGAGATTTTTGTATTCTCGTCTTGCTGCTTTTGCAGCTTCTTTGATAGTCGTGGTTGGAGTTTTAAGCGTTATGCGTAATATTGCGCCTAATTCAGGTGCTGTGCAAAGCCATGATGCGCTTTTTGCACCTGCATCACCTATGGCGTCTATGCCGCCTTTGGAAGCTGAGATGTCGGAAGGCAGTTTTGCACAGGCAGGAGGGCGAATTGCTCCGGATGCGGCTTTTGCGGAGATTGATATGGAATATGGTTTTGAACTGTACGAAGCTTTAGAAATACCTTCAGATGCACAAGGATATATGAGATCAGCACGGCAAGACGACTCTTTTAGAGGGGTTGTTTTTGAGGATGGTTTAGTTGCAATTTTTGATTGGGATGACTCCGGAGATGGCTCTGCAGCAGGCTTTTATATAAATGATTTTGAGAACCATGTTACAGCTGCACCTATACCATGGGGGCTCTTAGATATATCAGTCGAATGTGATTGTGAAGATGAATGCTACTTTGATTGTGACTGTGAATGTTATGAAGAGTTGGATCAGTAAAATTATTTACAAACATCAAATCATATGGTAAAATATGTTAGTATTAGATAAATAAACAAAAGAAGGAGATAAATTAATGAACGTTATTAGAACAACAGCTGTAGAACTTTTAACCATACCTGCAATTGCTTATAAGCAAAAGTTAGCATCAGGCGGATGTGGACTTCGAATTTTAAGGCTTGACCAAGGTGAAGTTGGGGTATTTACAATTAACAAACGTGATGGAGAAGCGGTTCCTTATGGTAAAGTTGATATAAATCTATTTCCTGATTTTGCCGTAGATGAAGCGTTAGAGATGACTAATGGTTTGCCTTACTCATCTCGTGGTAAAATTTGTGTATCTGTTTTTTCTGATTCAAAAGAAGAGGATGAAGTTACGGAAGAGGAAACAAATGCAATTGACATGGTTGGCAGTGATGAATACACTGCAATTATTGACCGTTACAGCGATGAAACAGGCAAAATGAATTATCAGCTTATGAATAAAGATTTTATCCAGTTTGCCGCTAAAAGCTCGACTGTCAGCAAGATGGTTGGCGAAAGGGCATCAGAAGGTGATATTTTGCTTCATGTTCTTAAAAATCGCGCCGGGCATTTAGCTAACAAAAGAGAATCTTTAAGCGATGATGAAGTTAAAGCATTGATTGAAACCCTTGAAGAGATTGACACTCGTGGTGCTTTTAAAGAACTCAAGGCACATATCCGCAGGCTGTTGGCACGCAGATAGGGATTTTTCAGTTTATGAATTATAGACGGTTATATAGAGCATAGCAGGACTTTTATGTCTTGCTATGCTTTTTTATGTTATCAACATATACTCGTATCCCCTCAAAACAGTAACAAAAACTTGTCTTTTTTCCGCTATTCGTCTCAGTACTTTTGCTACGCAAAAGCCGCCTTTGGCGGCCGCCCTTCTTGGCGGTACATATCAAAAGAACCTTACCGTACCTTCGGGTACGCTAA
>Ga0136643_10000639_pt1 | contig 39275 bp, 17 predicted proteins | sample TergutLab28metaG_FD_96883 | JGI IMG/M metagenome (GOLD analysis project Ga0136643, IMG submission 96883) | Labiotermes labralis P1 segment gut microbial communities from Petit-Saut dam, French Guiana - Lab288 P1 (version 3) (version 3) | ecosystem: Host-associated > Arthropoda: Insects >...
GTGAATCCTAAGTACACTGCAGTGATAATTCCAAAATTATGTTTTATTCTTATTCTTATTATTATTAAATAATAGTTCAGTCAACTTGACTGTCTCTTTTATTATTAAACCTTTTCTTTTACAGAAGGACGCTACGTAGTTCGACCTAGAAGGCCATCGACAGGCAAAAGCGATACAAAATACGTTAAAGAAGACTGTGAATGTTTATTTTTTGAGAGATCTCTTCTTTACATAGTTTTTTTTGTGATTAGTAAAAGCTTATAAAAATCATTAATGTGGCTTTAAACAATGCAAATTGTGTTTGTTGCCAAAATGGCCTTGTTATTGTAAAATCGTTTTCTGTCTAAAGAACCTCTCAATTTTGTATTATATAAAAATGATAAAATTGTAAAATCGTTATGTAATTCTGTCAGCTGCCTGTTTTGTAACGCCGTTGCTGAATTTGCTTTCTACTGATGTGGTCTTAAATGTGATGGTTACCGGATTCTTGGGCTGCGTTTCTGAAGGTTGTAGTATACACATATCTTTCAACGCCTGCCAGTAGACCATGCGACTCGAATTCAGTTTGATACATTACAGACACAAGCGGGTAAACGGGTGGTTTATTGTGTAGGGAGGGAACACGTGACCGATCAGATTGCTATATTCTATTCGATTAGATGTAACCATTACGAAAGGTTCATGACATTAGGTCACTGGACCACACATATTTCGCATTTGCGATTCAATTCTTTCCCAGCCGGTTTGTGCTGTCTGCTGGTTTTGTTGGTTTGCCGGCGGGGGGGGGGGGGGGGGGACACGATTAACTGTTCGCAGTACGCTGGTGGGCAAAGTGAGGGAAGCTACCGTCCGTCTTCAGTAGTAGGTCATAAAAAGCTGAGTTTGATCGTTACGCACACGGAGGTAAACAATAAAGCAGTTGAAAAATTTTCGGATTCTCACGTCTTGAATGCTGATTTGGATCCTCTTTCTGGCAGTGACAACGTGTAAAAGTGGCCTAATAGTGCAGGCCACTTTTACGCTTTTTTTTTCTCGACATTGTTATTGTCACTGCCTTCAGTTCCCGACGCCCTTGGAGCCTTTAAGTGTGAACAGGAAATAATAACGTCGCCGAAGATTGATACATTATCTCCGAAACATCGAAAATAATGTATCCATATAAGCGGGAACAGAATTGGTAGCCGACGTCATGGCACGTCTTTCCGTTATCAGAACGGAGACGCTAATTAGATGTCGATGCAGTCCTTTGTGCACGGACTGCCCTCATTTTGATTTCATCGAAGAGACCTGCCGTTGAGCAGTCGTGTGCAGTTTTCGGAATGTTGTTACCGGTCTAGATTTCAGAACTCGTCTCTTTGAATTTTCGACAGCGTGCGAAAATATTGTATTGAAAAAAAAAATCGAAATGTGTATGTAATGAATTTCGTCTTAAGTCTTGTTTCTTTAGTAGAAGCCTGAAAATCAAATCAGAAGGAACATGTTGAGAACGCGGGCTAAATCAGATGCTGTCCTCAGTGTAACATCATGGTTAGGAACACAAACCAAGAGTGGCGATGCACATTTCGCTGTCAAAATGCGTTTTTTCCAGAAATGAGACTGTGTAGGCTATGTTCAACAAGCTGCCCATCATGCAAAGACTGTAGTCTACACAAAATATAAGTGTAATTCGTCTGGTGCAACATATTAAACATTAGTGTCACTACAAGGAACATCGGAACAGAAGATTAAAATTAGTTCTTATTACTCATTATATATATATATATATATATATATATATATATATATATATATACGCGCGCGCGACATCGAAAATACGTACTATGACAAACAATAATAGATTTTATTGCTCTTTATCCTCCCACACGTCACCCATGAAAAGGAAAAACCACATTACTTTTCATGTATCTGCCCACATATTTTAGTGTATTTTTAACTCGTGTTAATTAACCTTCTATATATATTGCTTTAAAGAATATCTAACGTACTTATACTCATTATTCACTGTTACAATTTTATTGTAATGATATATATGTGATATGGGACCCCACAATAAACACTGTTTGTTCGGCATGTAACTATGTTACTTCCAGTTAAGTCTTGTATCAGTCCGACGATGGGGTATTCAATCCGTAACGCGTGGCTATTTAGCTTGAGAAAATATATGTTGTGTTTTGACTGAAGAACTGTTATCTCTTAATTACAAATGTAATACATTCAGAACGTACAGTGAATATTGCATCGGCTTATGTTGCAGATAAATGTTATTAGAGTAGAAGAATACTGTCTTCTAGAATGTGACGCCATGTAATGTGGAAATTTACGTACTTTTGAAGGAACTTGTGTTTCTTGTGTATCAAATCTGGGGCCCAACTAGCATACTATTCGGTGGATACTAGACACTCTTCCGCAGCTAGAGCACCGTATACAGAACTGTAGACTAAGTGTACTGGCATTCTGTTTTATCAAGATCTCACAAACATTCTGGAGTTGCAATACGCGCCAGACGGAGAAATGTGGTATTCTGCATTTTCGCCTTGAACGCACGGTGTGTCCATTACTCGAATATCGATTTATGAATACCCTTATACAACGTGTAGTACAATTAATAGTCCTAGAATCATAATGAAACTACCAACTGAATACGGCAGGGTGCTGATACATACATATACTGGAGTTTGTTGGCGGCTGTCCGCAGTTCTGTTTGCTTTATGAGTCGTTGCCGTGAGTTTAAGTGATGTATTACAGAAAACAGAGATTCACAGTTTGGCGGAGATAGTTTTATGAAGCAGAACCTTAAAGAATGAGATAAACAGTTTTATTCAGTTAAATATTTACGTATCTGAGAAGAAATGCATTCTGTCTGTTGGCATTCCAACACGTTGTATTTTTCAAAGCTTACGTTGACGACGAAATGCAGACATAATTAAATTAAGTGACATATTTTAAAAACCGCTAACCACTCTGTAACGTAATCAGTAAGTGAACGTGAGATACTTCTTGAACTAACTTTGTGACGTTATTTGATCCTGACATGTTTCGGCCCTTTGACCATACTCCAGGGGCACAAAATAGCACATACGTTTGCTGTTGAAGTTTGAATTGTAAAATTGTAGCGGTTGATTGATATTTATGTATAGTCTTTGTTTCTGTCAGTTATTCGGCCGTAGCTATGTAATTACTGTATCTCTACTGTACATCGTTACTTTAAAGAACTGCAACTGCGAACCGCAGCACCACGGGCCTTATGCATATCCTGTGAATTATTTAAGTACGTGTTACAGACTAGCTGTAATGTGTATAAACTGACTGGGACAGCGAGCGTGAGGTTTTGCTGGTAGTGCGTGTGTCGGTTCTGCTCCTTCACAAGACAGTTTCTTAAAATGTAAAACCAACCTAGCAACTCACTTCTAGTATAAGCAGGGACAATAGATTGCTAAAAGACCTATAAAGAATGACGTTTTGTGTAAGATTAATAGAAATTTAAGAAAAATATTTGTGTCTTTGTAGGTATCCTCCGTACCGAAGATACCGATAGAGTGAATTTATGTTGGGTTCTTGTGTCTGTGTCGAAGGGAGACTCTTGCTAGTTCCGTGTAGTAATGGTTGTGTTAATAAAGATATGGCCATTTGCTTTCAAAACGGTCTTGAAAGCTGATAATTCACTGAGCATGGGGCGATGTTGGCCTCACCTTCAAGCAGCACTCGTATTAGATGGAAATTTCTCATTTAGACGGGAATTTAATCACGAATCTTGCGCATGAGACTGGTCCTCTGACCTGCTGACTTATGGACAGACTCGTTGAACTAGTATTTTCTGACTTGTCAAGATGCTGCTTACGGCCTTTCGCTCAAATAACATGAACTATGTTTATGTTGACTTTCATCGTAGAGCCTACAATAGAATGTATTGTGTGATACGTAATGCTAATTTGATCCTGTACCAGACCTAGTTTTGATACTGCATTGCAGCGTGTACAGAAAGGATACTGCTCTTGGTAATGTAATTTGTCTGCACACGCGGTTGCAAGCCGTACACAGCGTACGGAGCAATGAAGGCGGTGGATGGATGATGCAGCAACGTCCGTACCCTTCACTGTGCTAAGTATAAATCTGCATAGCTACACGTTCTGTACGTGCTGCCATTTACGTGTAAATGTCACCTTCCAAATATCCGCTATCTCACAGCGGTGTTGCCGACGGTTTAGGTATTCTGGGATGTTACACCGTTACCAATCAGCACGGCGTAACATCGAAGGAGCCATGAATCTACTTTACGTCTACGTGCATCGTGATTGTTAACGTTACCTTCTTAAACGTCTTTCTGATAATACTTCCATTACTCTCTTGACGTTGCTGTGAATTTGCTCCCATGTTTCAAAACAACACCTTTATATAAGTTTTTTTTTTTTTTAATATTCTGCAATATCGATTTGTCTGACCGTATTTAGTAACTACGTGTACCAAACCTTGACGGAAATATGCTTTTTTTAATGTTTTGCTGACCGTGCATCTCAGTATATTTATCTTAGTAATCAACCAACTTGATGCACAAGATTTTGTTTTACAATAGGTTTTATTTCATGCCTCTACATGTTTCGAGCACCATGTTCTCATCATCAGAGGCTGTATAATACAATTTTGACCTCCTGATGATGAGCACATGGTGCTCGAGACATGTAGAGGCATGAAATAAAACTTATTGTAAAACAAAATTTTGTGCATCAAGTTGGTTAATTACTAAGATAAAGGTAATATGCTTGTTTGACAGTTTTGAAGGAACAATTTGGTATTGTTATAGACAAAACTATATCATTGTTGTTTTGGCCTGTGAATGACTCCAGGCTCACAGCCATTGTTTCGGAGTTTGGAGGGGGGGGGGAGCAAAATGTCGGCTTCTTACCACAGTAGTGAAGGGAGATCTGAATAAAATTTTTATCTCATATTTCGCTTGCCGCTGAGATATTTCAGGACCCTGTGTCGTGGGGTTTCTTGATCCCCATATCTCAGATCAGAAGCATTCCCACTTAATCACTTTCTTCCATGTTTGGAACAGTTTCGCGGGATTTCGTTTGAGCGTAGCTCGATAAATGTCTGTGGGAACAAACGTTCCAGACAAACATTGGGGTACATGCATTTACAACCAATACGTTTTTCTGTGTGTCGTACGGATTGCAAGATCATTCAGTTGTTACGCTTAACCTACTTTACCTAACTTGGTTGATATTGGCAGGTCGTGTGTGTTGGGCTACAAGCTCGTTAGAAATGTTTGTGGTAGCACAAGGAATATTAAACCTGTGTTGTTTCAGATCTGTAATACGATTCTTTGTTCTTTGTCCTTAGTTTATTGGATAGTACTTTTAGTTGCTCACTTCATGTAGCGGTTTTTCCTAGTGAGTAAGTAATTGGAAATCATGCGAGCGGCGACAGCTTTGACCTAATTTAAGGCATGATCCCTGCAGGGAGTTGGGAAAACGCAGCGGAGATAGGTCGTGCCATGGCTGAGGCAGTCCCCGGCCTGTCCCCGCGCTTGCCCGGCTTCGGTTCCGAGTCAGTCCATGTGCGATTTATGGTGGACAGAGTGGCACTGGGGCAGGCTTTTCTGTGAGTGCTTGGGGTTACCTCTGTCTTCATCGTTCGACCAGTGCCCCATTTTCAGTCATCCATCGTATTACTGACTCTGTATAATATTGATAAATGACAATGTTGTTAAGTGACACAACTAGAAACAAGAGGGATACAAAGGCAGGTTAGCCAGCCTGTGGGCCGAAGGTTATATCATACCTCCGTGCTACGAAACAGTAATGCTGACTGCTACGTCACGACGTACAGCATTGTTTTAAGACATTCCCCCCTTTGTTTGCAAACATGTGCTGGTCCCTTTCCACATAAAAGGTGAAGGTAAATTTCTGTCAGTGCACGCCATGAAAGCATTTGGGGGAAAGGAGTTATAGCTCCACTTATTTTTCAACCTCGGCACTGGATTTTGGTATGATCAGCTTTACTCACCGGCCGCTTTATCTCCTGGTGCTACACTCCCGGAATCCATTGAATAGAAAGCTGGTTGGACCCCACAGCTGATATTTACGTTTTTGAGGTAGATACAAATCTCTCTGCCTTACCGGGAATTGTGACTATTTGTTGGTCATCCAGCCCGCCGGTCACTATACCAATTGAGCTGTTCCAGCTCCCACCATTTCCCGTAACAATATAAAAAACTTTTTTTTTCCCCCACGTGAAAGTGTCTGGCTGTTAGGCTGGCCGTCGATAATGCATCGTGTGTCTTTTCAGCTTCAGCTTTCTCTCGCATTATGACAAGCCTCTAGTCATTCTTGTCCGAACATAGCCTCGCATACCACAGCGCAGCATGAGTTTGAAAAGTCTGTACGGCTGACAGAAATGGTGTTCACATCTTCTGTAACCTATTTTTATGGTGACCCCAAGCTAAGAAAGTTTATTGAAATTTGGTAGGGTAAGAAGGCGTGAACTCTTAGAAAACGCTTATTCGTTTGTAGACTGAAAGTCCAATATGGACCAAGTAATTATATCTTAGCTGCAATTATTACAATTACATATCCAGCGCTGCACTTGTGGGTGCAGCGCTGGATATGTAATTGTAATAACGATAGGTTTAAAAAAGTAATTCGTTTTCATGCATTAACGTTTGTGCGCAGTTTTAAAGTTGTAGGCATGAATAATGTGTAGAATTTTTAAGTCACACGTGTTGGAAGCGTGTGAAAGAGAGTAGCAGAGTTTCTGCGCGGTCGTTACCTACAGCTTTCCACAGTAAAGCTGCTTTGTAATACATCTCTGCCTTAGGCGTCGTGGGTTTCCCTTATCGTGACGTGTCGTGTTGAAAGTTTAGGTGTCATAGCGTTCATCAGGCAATAACTGTTATTCTCTTCACAGTTTTGCAGTAATAGCTGAAGTTATTGGATATAATGTAAATAAATGTGGCATTTGGGTTGAACTAAACATGAATGCCTCGCGTACTGCATCTGACATGTGACAGTTGTGTTTAGTCACTTCTGTGTATGTATGTATGTTGTATATTTACATAAATCTGAGATATTTTAAACTGTTTCTTGGTTATGAAATATCTCAAATGAAGATGCCACTCATATAATGGCGAGAGTTTCTTCTAATACAAATCCAATTATTGTAATTAATTATTTGTTTATTTTCCGTACAATATATTTAATGTCTGTTAGGCCGGGAAGTAGGCCTCCTGTATAAGGCATATTTAAATATATCAGAACTTTATTCCAGACCACGGGATCTCGATCTTATTTCTTAATATTTTTGTAGAAACGAAAGTAGATGCTCATGTATTCTGGACTGCATTAATGAACGGATACCTACAATATCAGAGACTACTGTATATCTTGTTTTCATCACCTTCAAAGTCATTCCCTCGGCTGTGTTCCTGCAGGTATGTTCTTTTCAGGAACCTCGACGTTTTTGGTTGGTTGGTATTTCGCCTGCTGACAGTTTTCGTGATATTGATGACTTGTTACAGAATGTACAATTTTTCTTGGATCTGTGGCATCCGCTGCAGGTTCTGCTGTTTGCATTTTACCCATTGTCCTTAGGCCGCGTTGTATTGCCGACCGTCTGATTAATGAAATTGAGTGATATAAGAATAGACTATTATTTTTGTTTTTAACATTATTAAAGTGGAGTTTATATATATACATATTTATTTATTTGTGTGTGTGTGTGTGTGTGTGTAAACACGCACATATTTTGTGTTTAACGCTAATGCACATTTTTATGGAAGATTATGGGCTGTATGGACTACCATAAAAATCATTATTAAGTGGCTGAATTTCAGAATGTTTAGATCTATAGAATGACAGCCCCTTTTGCCCCTTTTCTGGTTTGAGGAGACCAGATTTTAATTTCAAATTGCCGCAGCGTTCGCTGATCTTGCTTCCACGCACTGGACAGCTTAACCTGTTCCGGTCTTAAAACTGTTTCCAACTTTCCTTGGGCTTACAGTTAATCTTGTCACGTAGATTTATCTTCGGCCGCTTGTATTCATTATTTCCATTTACTGTTGCTTTCAGTCTTATTAAAAGGGCCTATGTAGCATCGCATTTAAATGTCAACAACAGGTACTTCGCGTCTTTCAGTATTTCCCCATTGTTTTAGTAATGTCTTCGTTTCTGCTTCTTGTTTAGTTCTGCCCCCAACTGTCAGTTTCTCACATCCGCACTTTAAGTTTGCTTTAACCTGTATTTTTTAAATTGTTGTTTTAAAATATATGTGGACATTTTATTACAGAAATGTGTTTATGTCATTGTGCTTACATTTAAAAGCTGTATTTAATGTAACGGCCATATTATGCTATAATTGTTGACGTATCATTTTGTTGCAGGTAAGTACTGATGTTTTGAGATACGTGACTTGAGCCGTATTTTGTAGCATCTTCAAGGTAAGAAATTGCCACCTGTATTTCAACTGAACTGATCTGATCATATCGACTTCTTATTGCCATTCTTGATATTGTTTATTATTTGCTTGAATTGTATGTATTTGAGTGACGTAGCACTACAAGTTTACTCCGTTCTTGTCCCATAATTATTCGTATCAGCAGAATGGTTGCAAGGACATATGCTTTCTTTGTGATTGTTGAAGGCGTGACGAAGTCGTAATTCAGTGTTAATAATTGGTGGTACATACGTTGTTGGTGTCATGCAACAAAGCTACTTCAAAGGTACGTGCTTATTCGGTGCGATGAACTGAAACGTTAGACTGCGCTGTGAGTTGTAAATATCAGTGTAATTTTCATTATTTTGTTTGTTTGTTTTTGGTGCGACAGCCCAAAGTGGGCCAGAACTTCCTCATTCACGAGGTTTTTAGATCACGCACAACGACGAACTACAGTCGGTAGGAATCCTCTGGAAGAGTGATCAGCTCGTCGTAGAGGCCTCTACCTGGCAACACACGACACCCACAGACAAATATCCATGCCCCCGGTGGAATTTGGACCCAAAATCTCAGCAGGCGAGCGGCCGCAGACCCACGCCTTAGACAGCGCGACCACTGGGAACGGCAGTTTTCATTATTTAGGTTGGATTATTTCGTTATGGTCTCCAATTTGTAGCCAAGCCTCCACCCTGTAATTCAAGCTTTGTAATCTGTGGGCTCAAAAACGTAACTTTTTAAACCGAAAGTTCTAAAGTGTTTCTTTTTAAGTTTGTTCGCAAAATTGCGAAGAGCGACTATTAGGCTGCGTCCTGTCTGTCCGTCCGCACGGAACAACTCGGCTCCCAGTTGACATATTTTTAATGAAACTTAATCTTTGAGTATTTTTGGAAAGTATGTCGCGAAATTTCAAGTTTCATTAAATTGAGAAGAATAACGGGTACTTTACATCAAGGCAGATTCACATTTTTTATCATATCTCGCTCATTTCTTCCTAGAATGAGAAGTGTTCGAGACAAAATTTGTAGATACAATCAAAACACGCATTTTATTTTTAATAAAGTTTGTTCGAAAATCGTGTCATTTGTGAGATAATATGCAGAAAAATATTGTAGAGCCTGGCAGGCCTCATATGACAATATGGCGCATCCGCTTTGCATGCTGGATAACTAAGGCTACAGACACACTCTCAGAATATGTAATACTTATTTCTTTTCACGGGCAAAAATGGTTACGCGAACGAGCCTATTTGTTACCTGTATACGAACATTGTCTGTCTTGTTGAACTGCTGTTGCCATGCTGTCTGTGGAATGTGTATGTATCCCCCTCACCACCAGCTCATTATACTGGAATCTGAGAAACGGTATGGTTCACCTCACACCATAATCGAAATTTGGAGGTGCCTCATCTTGCTGGAAAATGATGTGAGCACGTTCCTCCAACTACGGACAAGAACGATGATTTAGTGCCGCCAAACACACATTACTGTTATGAATTCAGCGAACATAAACGGTCCTGTCACTTCTCTGCGTGTTGAGTGCACACTACACAGTCACCTTAAAAATGTATCTTTCGTGCGCTTGACATACAGAATGTTGCTTTGTGCTTTGTCACAAAATGTGGCTTTGTTCACAGTTCTCTCTTTTTTCGGAGCTACAGGCAGAACTTACGTAGACGTTATACCGCCAGAATGCATTTATTTGTAAGACACGGTTGGATGTTTTTCATTTAACTCATCATAAATATTAAGTTTCATTGTTGAAATTGTTGTATGGAAATACTGTAGTTTTCTTTAACAACATACCCTCTGTTTTCACTAACCGTAAGTTGAGAAGGATGCAATACTTTCCATTCTTACCACAGTTTATAGCTAGTGAAGTAGCTACAAGAGCTCAGTGTAAACTGTGCAGGGTTCATGAACCCTCAGGCCGGTAAGAAATTACCGATAGATTGTTCCGAAACGTCGGCAAGAAATTAACACTACTCGCCGCGTAATAACCCACAAGAACGCAGTTCACAGCCCTGTATAGTTTACACTGATGTTAGTATAGAGTTGATTGGAAAGAACAATTTCTAACATTCTAGCTTAATGCTTTTGTATTTTCTTCATTAGCTACGCAGCGTAATAACCCAGTCGAGTGCAGTTCATAGCTACTTCGTGGTGGAAACCTGAAATTACGCATTCTATAGGACTGTAGTTATGCCTATTATTTCATACAAGTGATAAACATGGTGTTTCTAACAATAAGAGAAGGACATATGTTGAAATTTGGTAAAAGGGTCTTGAGAAGTGTGGTTGGACTGGCAGTGCTCCACATTCTTATTCATTAAGCTGTTTAGTCTAATTATGACAGCACAGCTAAATATGCTACAAAAGTAGGTGGACTAGGCTTCGCTATAGGTTGGTGAAAATTGGTTAATGGACAGTACTTACATCAGACATTGACTTTCTTACGGCAGTGACTATGAGATCGTTGTGTTTGGGAAATGACGGCAGTCTAAGGAACATGCTGTCTACCTCATCGGGGCAACAGATTTACTGTGACGTCTGTACATGTATACCAGATTAAAGGGGCGTCATAGCCCAGAAGACATTCATCTTCAACACGAGTATATCTTTTGTTTTGTTGTATTGTCTTGTTGGTATTTGCTTCATTTTTAAGTCGTTTCGGTTTGATGCTGCATAATAAACAAAGAGACCTGCTTTGTTTTATAACAATTTGTGGAGTTGTTAGAAACTCCTACAATATTGTGGTCTGTGGCAATATTCATATGACCTCGGAATTCAGTTTGTTCTGAAAACAATAGAAGCTAATATTTCTGTGATTATGTAAGAAGCTTAAAGTTACTTAGCTACAGTGAAACGCACCGTCCGCATATATAGAAGTAAATTGCTTCGCCTTTTCATTGAGCCATCGATTATGCTCGAGAACTTGTATTGCGGTTGTTATGTGGGTATAAATATTTGAACTATAGAGCGCCTCAAAGTGACCTACTTTACCGACAAAAATATTCAGAGTTTCTTGGACAGTAAGACAGTAATTATGAATTTTGGAGTTGTAATCGACCAATTGTTACTGGTTTAACGTGCATTATTCTGCCTCATTTACTATTTTCTGCGTTTGAATTGTCTGTGTTTTGTAAGACAAAGCCGTTGTTTGGTGTGTATAGGATTACATATTCTTAGTTCCGGTATAACAAGAGTAATCATTTACGCCAAAGACAACGAAATTTTTCTCTACTGCAATGGAATATATTCCCATTCATGATTGTTACGTAATAGTGTTGATCTCACGCATTGCTCTATTTTTTCGAGAGGCATTTCGACATAACTACCTACCCCGTAAAGTCATCAGGTACACATTCCCATAGAGGGTTCATAAAATGTGAGATTTTGGGTTATTACAGTGGTATTTATAAAGATGCGTTTTTTTTATTATTATTATTAAAAGGATGTGATGCTTTGTCAGGCAAGTAGTTACAGACGTTTTGAAGGTACTAGGATCGTTCGAATCGTCAGAAACTGCTCGTCCAACGACACTGTCTATCCGAGGAAAATGGAATTTTTGGCGGGTCATAGAATGTTAAATAGGCTGTATGTACGCGCGCTTTTCTTGAATTATTTTCTGTTTCCGCAGCTTTTACACTTACACTTGCATTGCTAATGTTACTTTTTCTTTTGGCGTGGGGGATATGATGCTTCAAAACAAGCCACGCTTTGAGAGATGTTGCCGGTACAAGAGGAATAAGCGGATGAAGGCGGACGGCGACGTTGAGCGCACGGTTTAGACGGTGAGAATCTTATTAGCAAAGCTGTCTAGGAAAGTTCCTGGTTGTGTGTTGCTGGGAACTACCGCGAATGTAGCGGAATGACTGTATGTTTTTCATCTAGTAGGAAAGTTTTTTATCTTGCGTAAGTTGACACTTCTGTATTAAAATTGGAAGGTAACTGGCCTGTCATAAGACCTGTTTTGATTGTTGGTGTTGATTTCATTCCGGTTATTTTAATAGGTTTTAATGAATTGTGTGGCCTAATAAAGAGCACGCTTGATCGTTTCGATTGTTTCGTTATGTGGAACACTTGTGAAAGTTGCAGTCAAAATTGATTCCTGCTCCTTAATATTAACTTGAGATATCTTTAGAACAATTTGCACTGATTGATGACAGATTGGGAACTATTTAGAAACGACGTAACCCAACATCCCAAAAAGACTTGCATCTCCACCAGCACCGCTGTCAAGAGCCTTAAATCAAATGAAATAGTGTTTACACGTACTGTACATACAATACTCACGAGTCTTATGTGTGTTTGAGCTGAGCTTTGTAAACCATGTTACGTCTTATCTTATTTAGCCTATGCAACAGTAACGGCGGTTTAACCGTTGTTTTTAATTAGAGTGAGTACCATTTCCGTGACGGCTGTTAAGTTTTTAATTAAGCCGAATTATGTGTATAGATTTATTTCTTTATGCACAGCAGTCTCGCTTGTTGTCCATTGCAAAGACCAAGCTCTTAATGCTGTGTAGGGAAATAATTGTCGTTTGTTCTGAGAAGCACAGAAAACACGGAAATACCCTCTGTGGCCGAACCTGGCGATGCATGAAGTAATCATTTGTGTTTTAACAGGTTGACCGTCGTTTCACAGCAGGACGGTTCTTTCTTTGGAACTTAGACAGACAAGGCACGCATATGGCTTTAATGCATGATAAAAATGCACAACTAAACTCGGATTAAAATCAGAAAATTAAAGGCCGCCTTTCTTGGTTGTGCCATGTATGTTAGGTGCAGTATTACACATACGTTACCGACGGCAAGAGTGCAGCAATGTGCACAGTTCGTTGAAGCATGGTATGGTGTCTGTGGCTAGTGCACTTCCTTTTCGTAATATCCTATCTTCTTCTGTCTTGTGTGTGTCACAATCATCTTTCGTATCCTGATATTGCTGGCAGCAACACTTCAACAAATATCCCACAAGATAACCATATTAGGAATTACAAAACTACACAACAACTGTTCTATTAGGTAGAGTTTCTTTCAGTCCACCGACTTTCTCTTAAGAAAGAATGTGATACAGATTTTGAACTCGGTTTTCACAAGACATGTAAACTCTAATCTTTGTGCGGTAACACCGACGAAAATATTCCTGTAGACAGGGGTGTCAAACCCGTGGCCCGTCTCATTGTGTTATGCGGCCCACGGTCACATTTGTACTAGACAAATTACGCAATAATTTAGAAGGTTATGTAGTGTATACCACTTACTCTGATTTTTTACACATGCGGCCCTCGAATTAGCCCATAATAACTGTTGGACACCCCTTGTGTAGACGATATGTGTAATTGTTCATGTCGAGGACTCGTCATTTTGAACAGTCATGCATTAAGTTTCTCAGACCTCAGCATCTAAGCCTTAGGTATTATAACAATGAGGTAATGTGGTTTTATGTTCGTGAGAATGAAGGAATGCTTTTATCTTTACCAATCTGGTGGACGGGTTTTATTAACGCTGTTTAATTCGAATATAATTAGACATCACAGCGACATAATGTAGGGGATAGTGCAGTAGGAGCATTGTCTCGGGCCACTTTGTATGTAGATGTTGAATAAAATATCATTTTCTGAAACAAGAATCTTCATATGCCAGTTCTCTATTTAGATGAACCTCTTGACTCATTAACTTTAATGAGTGTTGCACGGTGATATAACGAAATGAAATGCGCACAGTTTGCAGACTAAAACTGTCGGTTCATACCGACTTCTTCAAATTCCGGCACGTTTTTGTTTCTTACCACAGCGACTGTGGCGCGTTATATACGGATCATTTTTATTGGAGCTTGTTGCTTTAAGTAATGTCTCCTGGATGTAGGCCTACGCAGAAATACGTGTTTGGCCCTTATATACGTGTGTACGCATGAAGAACCCGAGACCGGACAAACATATTTTGATTAACACTCTGAACTCTGGCGTTCATCAAAATTACACGCTCTGCAGATCAAATCCAACCTTACAGAGAACACAGCTCATGTCTGTTATAAACATCAGTCGTTTACTGCTGTGAAGGTAAAAGGGATTTTGAGCTTATGCATAACTTTAAGGTTTATTGGGAAGTCGAGGTAACCTCCACACATTCTTGATTTTAGTACTAGATGGAGATAAGTTGCTCCACGCCCCTGCAGCTTTACCCAGGGGGTAAGAGCTGGGTGCCCATTGAAAAGCAGGCTGGATCAGTCCCAGTCGGTCCGGTAAGTGTGAATGACAGCATAAATAATTTTAGCTGGTTTCCATTACTACTTAAAATACGAGTACAGCTGTTTCGAAGACGTCGTTGAACCAAGGCTCGTGACCTTGTGAACATGTCGTTCTTTCAAGAAACAGGCTTCCCTGCATGAGGAGATTGGCTGCAGAATCCTCTCGCTTTTCACACACAAAACATTCGCTACTTCATAGATACTGCTCACGTTACATACCTCCTCCTCTAATATCGCGTAAGCCATTTATATTGACATACACTTATATTTGTAACCTGACAGACGGCGTGTTAGATCGCTGTTGTCATTGTACGGAGGCCTAAGAATCGTAATATTTTAACTTCCCCACCATTTGAATAATAATCAGCATCTGGGAATTAAATTTTGCAGCGGTATTTCTTGCGAATGTACCGCTATTCTAACCATCGTTCATCGAAATGTTATGACCTTTCGACTTCATAATGTGGGGATATTATTGTTCCCACTTTCACGGTTTGGTGGGCATATTAATGCTGTCCAGGAAGTTCCTTTGCTGCACATTATTTCATCTGAACTCACCAGATACACGTCATTGTAGAACGTTCTTTGAGGTGTGCGGTCACGGCTCGAGAATCATTAGTGTTTTGCTCTTAATTATCGACAAATATGCTTTTGCTTTTGAATACATTTTCGCCCGGTTGTTAATGTGAGATTTTTTGTTAGACTCTAAATTTACGGTAGATATATAAGTGATCCTTCGTAAAGCAACGTACGTTATATAATCTTAGTAATTGACAACTACGTTAAGTAAAACACTTCTATCTGCCTTTCATAAAGCAGTCATTTCCTTCCTCGTACTTATTTGTAACTGGGATGCCTTCGAAGTCTGACAATATCACTGACGTTTGGTCAGCCTAAATATCTTGTCATCGAGCTCCATTATAGGCTCATGTCCATTTATTTGTCGGTACAGTTTCTTCATGGGGCGTCCACTCCGATGGAAGGACGGGACTGTCATTTGTCAAGTCTTAGTATTGGTCATTGTTTACAAGTTATTTACATTTGTTACTTGGCATCATTAATAGCGTCAGTACGGTGGATACAGGGTATCTGTCAGTAAGTGCGTGGAAGGTGCGCCATGTGTTAATTTACTTAGCAACGTCATGTTAGCCACTTGAAAGGGCATAATTTTGAGCGCCGCCAAGCTTACGCCTCTTATAATTTCTATGTCTGGCCGTGCCCTGTCCAGTGTGCGAAGTAGGATGGGTTCATAAATATTCCTAATTTTCTCTTTACTGCCATATCGTGAAGTGCTTTGAGACCGACCCGTTCACCTGACCTCTGGAAGCATGACACTGTCCGCAGTGCATAGTTTTACTTGCATGTTCCCTGTTTGCTTCCATGACGTATTACTAAGTGTTTTCCTTGTGAATGGGCCTAGTGTTATCGTAAACCATCTGCATATGGATTTGACCCCAGTGGTAACTATAGTTGTATGTCGCGCCTGTTCTGTCATGAACAGCGCCCGAGTTTTTACCAGTTACTGTATTTGTGTGGTAAGTATGATTTTCAGAATAAGCAGCCAGTATTTCTCTGGACAACACGAACCAACTTTTGTAATGGAGATGCAGCGCGTTTGCAATGAGGTACACACTGAATTTTGGAATGTTATGTGCATGTATCTCATGATTCAACTGTTTTGTAGGTTTGCGGATTTTGAATTCCTGTACTTATAAGTACTGCAACTTAGCAGCGAAGAACGCGGTGTGGACCTGAAGCAGGCTTCCGCCAGGCATTCTCACATATGCGTGCAAGCTCACAGGCAGGCACTCGTAAGCTCTATGTGGATCATATCACACCTAGGAAAGTGGTAAGCCGACAGCCTGATCGTGCCTCGACGTTTTGTGACATTGTAGGATCTTATTTAACTAATCGGTAGGGCTTGGATGATACAGGTTTCGAATTCCGGCAGCGGCAAGACGATTTTCTCGTCTTCAGAACGCCTGACCGGCTCAGGGTCCCACACAGCCTGCTGTTCGGTGGGTAATTTGGGCACCATCCGCGGTGATAAATGTCCAGTGCATGAACTTGAGCTCCCTGTCTAGTACCGAGGTTAATGAGCTGAGCTACACCTCCCACTCTCCGTCTTCCTTTATTGCGTTTGCCTTCCTTTTATCGTGCACTTTTGCGAAGCTTATCGCGTCTTTTCGCTGTACTTTTGCCTGTTCTACAGGGTGCAGGAACGAGACTGGTGGAAATTTGCGTAAGTTAGAGTATACGAGTTCATCGAGACAGTACCGTACATTTTTTAAATGATGGCGAGATTCTATATCTTCTGCATGCCTGTCGACATTTGCAGCGGATTCCTTTTGTTGTGCAAAAATTATGTTAATTTTAAATTTATGGACATGGCACCGTATCGAAATAGCGAAACTTCTTGACGTTTCGAGGGAACGGAGTGTCTCATTCTTCAGGGTCGAAGATTTATAACCCACACGCCTTTTTGGCCCTCCCTTCATAGTCTTGGTTCAGTTTCCGAAAAGAGAGGCACATTTAATAGGGTGATAAATGTTGCTTGTTGCCTCCATACACTCATGCTATTTATTGGTTGAAAGAATTGGCGATTTCGATGAAAATAGACAGAGGAACTGTGTGTGTTTACCATGCGACACTAGACTTCGTCTTTTATTGGCCATATGAAGTGAAGAATTGCCTGGTGGAAAGAGACAAAACTTTTTCGAATTCTGGTTTTGAAATAATCTACAGTACATATATATTACATCCTGGTTGTTGGAATTCATTTTACTTTCTGAAGTCACATGTAACAGAGGGCATCGCATTATAAAATAAGATTGGTAAAACAAAATACTAGGGGCGTAAATGACGTATTGTTTCGTACGACCGGAAATGTTATATATATATATATACGTTTTCTCCACGTTTTTATTTTTAGGCGCATCTGTGGACCTTAACATTATGTTTCTGTTTTTACCGAATTGATATACCGAAACGACTGTGGAACACAAGTTCATAGTGCCGCTGTACCATTTCTTACTGCAGTTCGACCTTCGATATTACTTACCCCACCAAATGATGTGACTTTTTGTAGCAATTACATAATCTTATTTCGACGACACTTTTTGAAACTTCTTGTGGGAGAAACTCGAGTGTTGTTTAGTGTGCTGTTTTTAAGCTGCAAATGTGCGAAGTTGGGAAAAGCAAGTTATCTTGCATTCAAGGTATAAAAATCCATGAAGACAGCACAGTCTGTTGTTATATAAAGGTAATTAATAAATAGGCTAGGACGTTGTGTCATAGAACTTACATTTTTATGTTTGAACTGCAACAGTATAACCGTTAATTCCCCACCCTCCCCCATGGCGCGACAGCCCCTAGTGGACCATGGCCTCCTTATTTTTGAGGCTTCGCGATCACACTCAGACACGCAACATTCGTTAGGACTCCTCTGGACAAGTGATCAGCCCGACGCAGAGACACACAACAATCATAAGCCCCTTGCGGAATTCGAACCCGCAATCCCAGAAAGCGAACGATCGAAGACCCACGCCTTAAACCACCCGGTCACTGGGTTTGGCTAAACCGTTAATGTATCGCTCATTTGGGACAACAGTGTCACTGCTCAAAATTTGTGATTTTTCAGGAGAGACTTTAAAAAGTTTGAAGTGCTGTAATATTCTACGGATGCAACAACGACACAACTGCTCTCCAGTGGCGAGTTTTGCAAACTGCGTTATGACACTATACCTGTTAAAACTGCATCTGCAAACGTTTCTTTCTACACCAATAACTCAAAAATGCCATATTTTGAGTTGTGACACTCTTGTCGCAAATGACCAATGTACATATAAATTCGAGTTGTATATGATGTACATCAGGGCGATGGAAGTATCAGGTTCTCAAAACGTACGAAAAATTGCATCAAGATATGAAGTGCCAGTACGCGAAGAGAGGAAAGAGTGTAACAGCGACAAAGTGGGACTTCTTCTGTCTTCACAGATTTAAAACTTGTTATAAGTAGGCTAATGAAACGACAGGGAGCTTCTTAATGAAGTCATTTTATTCGTAAAGATTTTTAAATTAGCATTCTATTTTTGATTTGGTGGCAACTGCGACAGTATTTCGTAGTGAGCGAACCGTCATACATCCTTCCCATGTTTCTCATTGTAATAATTCCAGAATTTCTCCGTAACGTTTTGTCTCTTCTTCAGATACCGTTGTGGAATAAGGTGTATTTTTTTGTCAGAACAAGCTCTGAACGTCCAGTAGTGCCTCACCGGTTTAGTACAGCTGCTCTTACACGTTGTCCCTAATAAGAAACGATTGGTGATGGAGATTGGACGCGCGCACACCTTCTGTTGCTTCGAGAGAAACAACTGAATCGTACTTCCTGAGAAAGTGGGCCTGCCATGAAGTAGCAGTTCTGTATGTGCTGTAATTGCTAGAGGGGTTGGGAGAACCGGGTTGTTTTAAGAACGCCTACGTGGCTAGTGGACATACATTTGTTGAACAGACCATTGTTGTAGGGTTATACAAGAGGAACTACGTAACGTATACAGGTAATCCGGTAATTTTAGGTAAAACGTAGGTGACCACGAAGGGCTGAGTATGTAAGCTGAGCAGGGAACAAGAGAATTTGTACAGAATTTTGGCGGGAAGACCTTTTGGATGACGAACACTTATTAGAGCGAGGAATAAATGAGAGGATACCACCGAGGAAGCAGAGATTGATTGTAAGAGGTGGATGGAGGTGAGTCAGGAGAATACTCAAATGCGGGTTTTGATATTAACAACACTGAGTTACCGGGAGTTGCTACTAATGTTCGTTAGGAGGCCTAGTGTACATTATTCTGGCAACTACCCCAAGAAAAGCGTCGTCACACTAAATCTTCTTTCTTTGGACTTTATCCATTTTCTAATATTTAATGAAGTTCTACGTTTCGGAAGCCGACCCTGTTTCCGTCGTCGGGGAAAGACGGACGCAGAGTCGGCTTTCGAAAAACATAGTAATTCAGTTAAAAGCTGGATGGTAGAAAATTAGTCAAAATTAATAGGATTGGTTCAGTAAGTCATATACCATCGTCTGAACTGTAGAGCTTTCAATTAAACTTCATGCCGTTGCTAATTCTTAATTTAACATTTACCCAGATCTGTACAGTGCCGAGTGTTGAAAATTTCCCCGTTATTACGCGTTTTGATTACGAAGTGAAAAAAGAACTGCTTGTGTGGAGATCATAGCCGTCTGTCCGTCTGTCCGTGACCTGGAATCAGCGACTAAACTGCGTGTCGGATTTTCATGAAATTCGGTGTACGAATTCTGTACAAGTACCTGTCGACCAAGCATGAGTTTCGTGCAATGGGGTCACTGACAGTCACACTTTACCTCGGAATGTAAATCGATATCGAGCCCTACTTTCCAGTTTTGAATTACGTGATCCGTGACAATCGGCTCAGTTAAAGCCATACTTTCATTATGAGGGGAGGGGTTAATTTTTACTCTATTTTCGACATTTGGCTTTCGATTTGGATAAAATTAGGTATGGAAGATGCCCGCAAAATATGTCGAGTGATCTACAGCAGTGTTTCTCAACCTTTGTGAGACCGCGGCCCAGTAAATTCTTTTTTCATAAGACGAGGGCCCGGTCCCAACAAATTTACTTGTAAATACCTTTCCATTTTTTTAAGTTCATACATTAAACTAACATATGTATTAATAATTAATTATGGTGTAATCATAAAGAGTATTAGTACACTTATGTATATGGTGTGGCATGTTGACAAATATAAAATTACATTTAAATTAGTTATCAATCACTGGACTAATGAAATTTTGTAGCATATTATAGTTTCCTCAGGCCAACATCTGGGTCTGAGTTTTTCGACACATTCACGAATATTTTTCTCCTTAGAATATTTCCACTATAAAACATTTATTCATGAAAATTGCTTAGAAAACTAAAACGACAAATTCCAGGAGAACCTCTGGCGGCCCAGTGTAATTGATGCCAGGGCCCGGTACCGGGCCGCGGCCCGGCGGTTGAGAAACACTGGCATAGACTGCCACCAAAATCGGCGCAGGGAAAGACGTGCTGTTCTTGCGGTCGCAAAATGAAATTACATTTCCGTAAAAACGTAAAGAACGCCTATATATATATATATATATAGTCTGTGCATTGCTTCACGGAGTACATCATTGGCAGTCGTGTTGTATGATTTGCAGTTGTGGCTTTGTGTGCGTCGTGATTTAACATCGACTCTTAAATCAGTGACTGGAAACAAAATTGTTGGAGTGGAGTAAAGAATAGTTGCCTTCTGGGAATGTAGTAATGCGATGTTCTGGTTTTTATACCTGAGGGCACAGTACACAAGGGAAGGTGAGAAGAATCGTATGCATTTCGTCACGCTCTTATACCATCTCGGTCTCATCGCTTCTTCTCAAGCAGCAGAGGGATGCTGTGTGGTTGATAAGTGCAGCGTGACTGTATGCGTGGTGAGTAGTGCTTGTTACGCCTGTCTGCCTGGCGTGGCACGTCTTTCAAACAATGCTTTGTGCCTCTGTGACTTGGTAACCTACTTTTACTCTGAGGGTAAAGTTTTGTCTCATGGTTACTGTCACAAGACATAAAAACAGTTCTTGGAATTCTATACACACACGCCTCAGTTTACAAAAGAAATGCTTTCCAGAAATTTCTTTCTTAAGGGGTAAAATGAATTCCATCAATTTAAAAGGGCAACAAAAGAACGGGATACTTCTTTCTCTTTTTTTTAATACATAGGGCCCATAAATGACGAGCAACTTGAAGCGCCGTGTATTTGAGAATGTATGTATTTGTACTTAATAGTTATTAATTTGAAATGAGCGGAGGCCAATTATTTATGCCAGTCATGCAACTTTAAGGATTTTACGCGGAAACTCATTAATACAAGGACAGTTACCAGAGATATGGTGCTTTGAGAAGCAGGTTGACTGAAAAGTCAGTTAACCCAAAACAGTTCTGATCGTCACCCTGATGCCAGTCCTGAGTTATGCAAGTAAACTAACCGTGTCCTAGAGTTGTAAATTGTGCGTTGAACGTGTTAGATCTCATTTCGTGTATTTGTAATGTAAACCCAAGGAAAAAAATAAAGTAATTGGCGTCATATTTTAGTGTACTTTTCGTAAACGGCTAACTGCCTTTTGAGTCGTTCTGTAATATGTACGCTGTAGTATTTAGTAGCCAGTATAAATATGCAATGCAAGTACTTGTTGGAATGAGTGGTGTTTAATTTTAAATGTTCATACTGATTGTAACACAGTATGACGAAGAAATGGAAATTAAATGGCCGTGTTGTAATCAAAGGAAGTAAGCTTCTGTCATCAGAATTTTTGTTGTGCTCTCAGTAAAGAACGTATTTTCTTTCCACTGAATTAACAGTTAAGGTTACTGATACTTCCTATAATGGTTGTTGGGTGGAAAAAAAGGAAAATTAGGTTATCGGAGGGAATTGTAATTATTATTTTGAGGCACCCACAAGGAAATGAGGTACTGCACAACTGTTATTAAGAGTATCCGCCCAAGAAGCATGATTTTCATTTTTGTAGGTCCAGTAAGACGCCCACTCGACCTGCGAGATGCACCTTCATGATATACCTGCATTCCTGGGAAAATTGTTCGTCTATGTCGATATTTTGCACGCTTCTTTCTGAGATTTCGTTTTGCATGGAGTTTTTATAGTGATTTCTAGATAGTTCTCTTTGCTTTTAATTTAACACTAGTTTATCAAACACAGTAACCACTGTATCTCAGTTTGTACAGTGGCGGATTTAGCGGATGTTTAAATTCTGTGTACCTTGTCAGAACGGCTTCGTATCTGTTCGGTGATTTGGAGGATTAAAGGCGGATAAGTGTTATAATTATCGAGGATAGGAGTGCTTTGTCCTAAAATAAGGGGAACACTTTATACAGCAGTTACGTGCCGGCGGCGCAAAGCCGTGCAAGGACACACAGCGCTTTTGTTAATGTTTCATTTTAAAATGCATAATTCCGTTGCATTATTATGAACCATTTATTCAATAGTGTGCCTTCAAGTAAGATACGCAACTACGAATGTTGGATATTAGCTATAAAGAACAACGTTTTTACATAGGCAACTCCTGTCAGCTAACCGATGAAATGCGCACTGCCAGGTGCTGTGGCTTTTGTTTTGGAAGTCGGACGCTTGAAAAAGAAGAAGACATTTCTTCAGAGCGTGTAGTAACAAATGCTTGCACAAAATGCGGTACGTAATGCTACGAGGGGAAGTCAGAAAATAAGGTTCCCTATTTTATTGCCACCAAATAGCTTCACGTAGTGAGATGCCTCTTTATTCACTTATTTAGCCCGAATCCAACACCTTCGGACTTTCATCTCGTCTGACATTGAGCTACGAAAGTGCTACCATCTAGCAACCAATGTCTGAACTTTAAGTGAATAAAGAGGCATCTCGCTATGTTAAGTTATTTGGTGGCGATAAAATAGGGAACCTTTCTGACTTCCCCATGTAGATTCTCAGTTCATTCCATAACTTTTTCTAGGAAAATATTGCTCATGTGTATGTGTTACTTTATTTGCTGGAAGAAATCCGTGACTCTTGAGAGGGACTACTGGTGTTTGACACACCGAGGTGATTCAAAATACTCGACTACCCTTCCGACCACAACAGGGTTTGTGTAAAGGAAAACTTCAAAATTCCGAACTTCGTTTTATTATAATCCATATGGAGTATATACTTTCAAACGAATAGCAGCCTCGACTGCCCTTTTGTGCTGTGAACCACCAACCAACCGGTTCTATAACATTAGTCTACCTCTCACTAGAGAACTTACAGCAGCAGAGAGTACAAAATTTAGAGTTATGTTTAAAATGTCTTCTTGACAGTTTATTCTTTCCTACTGTAATTCATAAACATTTGTCACGGTGATTCGTTATGCCAGTATTATATTTGGCCATTGACCTTTGAAATATGTATGTGTGTTATATACTGTATACGTGTTATATGAGGCAAAGATAAAATTGTCTCTCTGCTACGTTCAACCGACAAAGACGCTGAATTATGACAACGGACGAACCATCACTGTTGCCACAGCGGGTGCCCCAGTACCCAGTTCATAGACTAAGGCTGTTGTGTTTAATATATAGAATAAAATTTGATCATGATATAGACAGAGACTCAGCCCAAAGACCGCAGTAGCTGGAGAAGTGTATGGGAAATGTGTGTCAGGTGGATCCGGCTCGCATTGTCTAGAGAGTCGCATAGCTGGGTCCTAGACCATGGGCTCGACACCGAGACTGACTGACTGACTGCCCGTCAGTAGTAGCGGTACTTTGACTATGTCCCTCTGCGAATCGTGAAGGCATATATGGTGAGTACAAATCCAATCATTCTTTACTTCGGTGCTAAATGGAAGTGGGTGGTCAACTTTACGTCCTGGCCGCTTTACCATCGGGGAAAGAACCTCACGGTACCCACTGAATAAGGGGCTAGGTGGGCCCTAGACCATGTGTTATCATTTTGGAGAAGAGAAGAATTTCTTGACCTGGCGGAAATCGAACCCCTGACTGCCCATATGTGTGCGCGCGCCCGAGACGTTGTTGGAGGTGGTTCAGTTCACGTGTTCAGGTGACTAGATGTCATTAAACGGGCAGACTATTACATTTTTACATACACCTTTGAACCATAGGCGGGGTTTGTTGTGGCGACCACATTGCTGACAATTGCAACTTATTTCTGTCATATTGTATCGTAAGAACAGTCGTCGGTGCAGCTATAGGCCTAAACGTAATTGATACAAAAATGTGTCTGTTCTTGATACTTTGTTTAGCAGAGTGTTCGGTAACTAAGATACCATAATGTTGAAAAACAAAATGATTTGTGAAGAATGAATTGAAGGGATATGGAAGGAAGTGATCTTAGTCTAATTTCCGGTAGTATTATTATTTCGATGTTTGCCTGGGGTGACTTAGGAATACGAGAAACCTCAATCCGTATCTTTAGTCTCTGTTCCGATTTTTGAACCCGGGACCTCCCCGAATGCAAAGCAGGAATACATCTTGCTAGACCTTAGTGTGGGACGCATAGATTTCTTGATTTTTTACGCATTTAGTTTTAATACTGTATTTCTTTTACGGTTTTCTATGGGCAAACTTGGCGTCAAAGTTGCAGTCAGGTTGAAATTGCTGCATACTAGAGGCATAGAACCATACCCGTAAGAGGCTGTAAGCCGACTTCTTATGTCCCCGGTCATGAATTGTCTAGAACTGAAATACTGTTATTTTATTTTAGCAAGGAGGAGAACGTTTGCCCGCGGTAGTACCTGCGTTAATGGCGCATGGCTAACCGATATGTGACTTGTCCACATGTATTGGAATACCGCTTTTGTTAATTTATGTTTGAAACCTTTCCTCCGTTCGTACAGCTAATGGTTTAGGTTTTAGTACACTTTAATTCGCTGTTTGTTGTCAACGGCACTGGTTCGACCTCGTACTTTGAGGTTGATAGCATTCACTGACTCTATTCCGCTATTAAAAACTAGGCCAACTGGTGTTATGGGGATTAATGTGCAATTTGCTACATTGAAAATAAATGCCCAGGAAGTCGTAATGGCATTTTTCCTTGATGTGGCCTCGTAATGGGAAATTTGAATATATTAAGTTTGTATATGTACTTTGTACGATACAACCTCTAGTAAAAAAGAAATCGTTGCTAGAATGGAAACCGGTTCCACTTTTTCACTTTGGGAACCAGATTTCCTCCTGCTGTAGGTTGGTGCATCTTAAAAAAGTGGTCAGCGAAACAAATCACAAGAATCTAGTACGCTTCTTTAAGGTGGTCGAGGACGTTGTAGATGACTGGGAAGTCGCAATTTTTGTATCCCATCTTTGTGCATACGACTTCCCAGAATTAAATTGGAACTGTTTCTTATAAGTCCGCTGCACTTTGGACCGTTCTGAGAATCTGTGAAGTGTGACATTCTAATGAATAGCAGAATTGAATACCACATTGTGCTAGTGATAGTTTGTAAAGTTATCTACGTGTTTGCTTACTGTATTTACTTATTTCTGAAAGTGTAATGATTGTAAGTTTTACTGTGTTGTGTCTTCCTCACGATGAAAAACAGATGGCCCAAATGTCAGAATTGTGCCGTGAAATGTACGCGTTTCTAAATACCGTACTAGAGTAAAGATGAGATAGGTAACAAATGTCACGCATAGACGAGGTGAGAAACGTGCACAGCATATTAGTAGGCAAACCAGACAAGAAGCAATAGATGAACAGGGAGATCTGTGCTTCGATGGACAGTGATACTAGAATGGATCTTTGAGAAATAAAATGCGAGGCGCGGTCACAAGGGCTCTTGTGAGCAAGTTAATGAATCTTCTCAACTAACTCATGTAGTAGAATTCTTGAGAAGTCAATAGTTTATGGGTTCAAGAAAATTCCCGCATTTTTGTGACGCGAAAGTTCATTACCGTGTTCACAAGACCCCAGCAGTTGCTCACGTCCTTGGCCAATGTGAATCCAGTCAAGTCCATCCACCTTTAAGATCCATATTAATATTATCCTCCCATATACGTCGAGTCTTCCAAATGGCCCCTGTTTTTAATCTGTTCCTACCAAGACCTTGTGTTTCTTTTCGCCCAATGCTTGCCACATGCCCAGCCTATCTCATGGTCCTTGATTTATGGCCCGAATGATGTTTGGTGAGGATTAAAAATCATGTAACTCATAATTAAGCAATTTCCTCCGTTATCCTGGTACTTCCTTCCTGTTATGGCCAAATATTTCCGCAGCCTTGTGTTCTCGAGCTTCTTGTTTAGTTCTTCCCTTAACGTGAGAGACGAAGGTACACTTCATGAAACTTCTGCTTCCATAAAAGGCGTGGTATTTCTTTAGCCGGTGTACGACTATAGAAAGAGACATGTTCGAATGTAGGTAGTGATGGAGAGCCGGGAGCGAAAATCATTGTCAGCATTTGAAGTTGCTGTTAGTGCAGTTCTGATTCTGTAGCCTACTTTCTGCGTGCATTTTAACTGTCAACATCACTGAGCCCGTCGACGGAATTCAGTTAGATTAATGACTGCTGGCAGGATAAGCTTTTGCTCCTCCGTGGCCACTGCAACATTTCTTTATGAATTTTTGTGGTGACACCTTTTTTAGCACAGCATATTACATTACTAGACAGGTATACATTCGACCAGTAACTACACGTTTCGGCTCTTTTGTGAACCATCATCAGGTTAACCATGGTGGAAATACAACATGTCCTTCGCGTAGTGTATACAATGTAATTGCCATACTTTACACTTTACACCAAAGAGCCATATAACAATATAACGGAGACCTTCATCGTGGGGTTGCTAATGGTTGTCAGGAATGTGCCGGTGTCACCTATGGATGCACTTGAGTTTATGTTATATTAATATTGGCATATGTATAACCGTAAAATACAACAAACTTTTAATAATCAGTAAACGCTATATGTTTTCGTCCTTAAGGACCATTATCCGGCGTTCAAATACGTTAAGTAAAATATAAGTAAATATGCATGTAGATGATATATGCGCTCTTTTGGGATATTACGCAGCGTAGGGTGGTAATAAATTACCAGTACTCGCTGCATAATAACTCAGAAGAGCCAGATATCATCTGCTTCGCGGAGGAGGCCTAAAATCACGCATGCATGTAAATGTTTTGAAATTTGTGACGTGTCAAGAATTTTTTTAAAGACTTTTACAAAGTTGTCTTAGCATGGAAGTGTATGTATTTTATATTTATAATATATATTTGTTGGTTAATTATATATTTATTTCCATTGTTCCCAAAATTGTTAAAGTTGTTAAAAATCGTGTTGTCTGGCTCGTATCTGCTTGAATATTCAGTTGCCTGGTGTATTTTGGGCGAGTGTGAATTCTCTTGGCACCGGTAAATATTTATTATATGGTTTTCTGTTGGTTTTTGGTGTTTACTTGTTTGATTGGCTTTGAAGCCGAAGTAACTTACTGCACGTTATAAGTGTTTGGTTGTTGTTACTTGGCTTTTTGTGTGTGACCTATTGGCTTACGTTCGCTCCTGTTTCTTGTGTTTGTTGTGCGTACACCAGGTAACCTAATCTGAAAACGTCTGTCTTCGTCGCATGTTTACCTTGATCGTCTGTTTCAGTAATACTGTAGTTTCAGTTACCAACTTTTTGCGTTAACCTGCGCTCCTAATAACGTCACACGACTCAGTGGCACATATATGTAGTAAGTGGATGTTACGCGATTGTTGTTTACTGAGATATGGACATACAATTTGATTTTGGAGTAAAGATGGCTTCTTGGACAGTATAAACGCCCATGTTCCCATTATCATTATATTAGCTCGTATTTGTTTATGTTTCCATCATTCTTGCTCTCGTAACACATCGTGAAGACATACGTACATGTATGTATAACCGTCTTAACATTTTTGGTATCTTCCCCGAAGTTTCGTAATTACCTCGGTAACTTAGAATTTTGTCAATTTTATTCCTGATATATATTTCATTGATACAGTTTTAATTTTGAAAAAAAAATAGGTTTATGGTAGTTTTTATAGCCTGTACTTACCACGCATCCTTTAGGCTTATTGCTAGCCAATTAGATGGTGAATATAGTTAACGATTCTGTGCGCACCAAGAACACACACGGGGAGAATGGAGATACAGCTACGGGTACTGAAACCTCGGCAGTAGGTGGAGGTGAGTAGTCAGCTTCACGATCCGACCGCTTTAACCCCAAATGTAGTATAATTTTTGTATGTCCTAGTGCTTCATGATATTAACGAAGTGACTATTCTTTTGACAGTTCTCGAGGTATAAATCTTCTGAATCAGTAGTTTGTGTCTGGACTAAATTTTGAAGTGGCTGATTGCACGTTTTCATCATTTTATAAGTAGGCTATTTGCATGACAGGAAGTGTAAGGAAGTGTAAGGAGCTTTATAAAATTTGCTTGACAAGTAGTTCTGCTTGTAACTGGCGCCCCTGGAGGTTAATCTGATTTGCTTGCTTGCTATCCAAAAACCAGTCTTTCCAAGACACGTTCGCAACCTGAGATATGAAGAAAATATGGATTCCTACAGCCAGTTTTTGTATAATACTTGGCCTTCTTTCACATCGGGTTTTAATTGAAGGTCTTACACTTATTTTTTAAAACACATGAATCCAGATATCGCTAACACATTCACTCCTCTCAAGATCCTGCAGTATGTAGTTTTCGCCATTCCGTATGGACGTTTATGTTTAAATTTATGGTTTCCCAGTTATGCAGTTTTGTCAGCGTCATGTGTCCTCTAGGGGCTTAATGAGTGACTCCAAATTTGTATGTATTTTCATAACGTTTGAACACGCTGTTGGTTCCCTGTCTTGTTTTAACGTCTTATTGAGGTCAATAATATGATTTTTGTTACTTTTTCAAGTACAACTGTACTGTAACGAATAAATAATCTTTGCAAGCATATTTTTTTAATCGTTTGGCACTTAAATGTTCCAATGCAATTTAAACTACAGGTTTCCTTCTCGTACTTAGCCATTTAAAGGCCACGGGAGTTGAGCATTTTGCTTGATGTTTTAATTCTGATAATTCTGTAATGAGGAGATGTTGACGTGTGGAGAGCTGCATTTGGATGGAAATTTGATATTACGTTTCGTAGAGAGACATACGGTGCAAAGAGAAATTTCGGTACCAACTCAGCGTTTGTTCTGGCTAGGAGGAAAACCACAGAAAACCTTGATGAAGACGTGAATATACATTGCAATTAAAGACTCGGCTCTGGTCGCACAGAGACCGCAGTTTGCTTTTCTTAGAAGGACCGCGTGTTGAATATAGTATGAGGAAATACTTGTTTATTGTATCCTACGGAACATTTAACTATACAGTATGGCTAAAATGCGGAGAATTTGGTGTTAAGCCTGACGGTACTTACGGTAAGCACTAGGCTGGAAAGAGTTTGGTGTTTTGACTGATGCGCGTCGCTTTCATCAGAGACAGTACTTTTCGTACATTCTTCCGTTTCTTTTCGTCTCTTGTTATATGTATAAAGTGATTGGTGTGTAACCTACATAACTTTGTTGAGAGGATTTCATAGTAATGTCAGCTATTGGATGAAAGTGAGTGTGTCGGATTATTAGTAACCCTGGTGTGAAATGAGGCAGAACATCTCTTTGTAGGGAATGTACATTTCTTCTCGCCGGACTGAAAGTGATGTTTTTTTTAAGGATTTATTTTTCAAGTCGCCCGAAATCTTGTAATTTCAGTTGTAAGCATGTGGCACTTTATAATTCCTTTAATGTCATATGGTTTGAATTTTAATCGAGTTGGGCCGTTGTAAGAGACGGCGGTTTTCAGCGTATATAAACCGTTACTAAAGTGCTGTATGTAGATTTCACTGTCACCTCATTAACTGAAAAACCTTGGAACTTAATGCGTGTATTAATTGGTGTTTTTCAGCCTCTCTGAATAACGCTTTGCGATATGTAAATCGTTAATATTTAAAACAATGTGATGATAGAACATTTTATATTTCCCTTTACTTTCGTGTCTTTTATGGGACGCTGTAGAAATTTAGAGATTCATGTTGAATTTTACTGCACTGGTATTTGTAACTTGTACATTGTCATTATCTGACACTGAACACAGCCTGTGACTGTTCATCGCTCGCAACGCTGCGAGGTTTGAGGTTATCAAAGCTGTCCGGGATGAGGGAAGCTGCTCCAGCAGCTTCCCTCATCCCGGACACATCGCCTGCTGCCTTGAACGTGACCGCCGACCACCAACAACCAAGGTATTACACATCATATGCTGTAATAACACAAGTATAGTCTCGAGCTCCTGATGGGCATATAAGTGCCCGAAACGTGTTGAGCAGATTATAAGTACAATAAACCATTCAGTAGCATCTATTTGGTTTTCTTCTCTACGCAGTGTTCTGGTATGAAACTGTGTCGCTGGGGGAGTAGTTTACTGTTACTGCGTCAAATCGCCGAAGACTTGAGTCTTCAGTATTCTTCACATTTTGCTGTGGAGTTTGTCCACGCCTTTAACAGACTGACCTGCGCACCGCACAGATTCGGCCCAGAAGCCATTCTTTTTACTGGAGAATTAAAGGTAGTCTGTACAGCATGTAATACTGCTGTATCGGCTGGTGTGCTTCAGTTATTTAATACAAAACGTATGCATTGTAATATAAGGCCGACACAATGTAAGGTTCGATTATTTCATGCAATTAATAATTGAATAAATGAAAGTAAAAAATTAAACAAGTAATTAGAACTACCCGCGTTTGGTTGTTAGTAGTACCTGCATTTGCCATCCGTATTTTGCGTTGGTTTTATTCCATAAATAGAATACTGGTTGTTTTTAGAGTTACCGTGCAGAAAATTTGAAAGGCATAGAACTTTTGATATGGAATTGATATGCGCCAAGTAAGGTCATCCCACAGGACCTGTCTCATTACGGAATAAAACCGCGACTTTTCGGAGACTGTGCCTGAAGTAATTGATCGTTCTTTGTATTTAGTCGTGGTGACTGCTTCGGATGCTGTTAATTCTTATACATGTTTGTGGTCTTGTGTTTTAATTGGCACAAAATTTGTTTTTGAATTGAACATGAAAAGCTTGCGATTTGTATGTTACACTGATAAACCAGAGTTGTTTCCAACACTTTTAAGTCAGCGAAGCAGAGTCGGTCTTAACCAAGAATCCCCCCCTCCCCTTTTCCAACGTGCTATGAGGTTCTTTACTATGCTGAAGTGCCCGCAACTGGCCCCTGTTCTGATCCAGATGAATCCAGCCCACAACTCCCTACCCCATGTTTCTAAGATCCATTTTAATATTACCCTTGCATCCATATCTAAATAGCTGTATTTGTAACGATCGTTATGGTGTATATCTCATTGTGCTGCAGATTCTAAATGTCTGGGAAATAGAGTTGTTAGTCAACTCCACCAGACGGACAGCGTAGTGGTGAGCCAAATTTACTTCATACATATAAAAATCATGTTTGTCTGTTTTCACGTCACGGGCGAAAATGAAGTCGTCTTTAGTATGTGTTTGCCTGATATATTTTTCCATCCCTTGACACTTTCGTGGAGTTTGGTGATATTTTATATTAACTTAACCCGTGACACGCCATGAACGTGCATGGGCAAGTTCAGGCACAGCTCAACCAATTTTTAACCTCGTCTGTAGAGGGACGTAAGTGGTCAGCTTCACAGCCAGACGGCTTTAGCCCCGGAGAAGGCCACCGAAAAAGAGGCTGGGTAGGCTCCAGAGACGGTCTGGACACTTTGGAGAAGATAACGTGTCATTCTGCTGGAAATCGAACCGCGATTTCTGGGTTGTTCGACCGGTAGCCTTGTCACTATACCGGCGACGCTTTTCAGGCTAATTTTAAGTTAAGAGACTGACTATAGCACGCACACCACTTCGTATTGTCGTCTTTGGGATTATGACTGTAGTCGGGTTGGGTGTTGCGAACGTTTCAGGTGAATATACTGCCCAGAAGAGGGAGGTCGTACGTTTCTCTGAAACGTTGGAGCCATCCTGGTTAAGAACAATCTGAATCTTCACTGGCGTGAAAATTTAAAATCTCAAATATGAACTTGCAGAACAAGTTGTGTAGTTTGGTGCCATTAGAAAACAAGTCCTAGCTGTTTATTGGAAGGTCTATGAACGATAATGCGTTAGCTTGCTACATAGCACAGACAAGTCAAACGTATGTCTGTCGGAAGTTATGTAACTGTATATTGTAGTGTAGGAACTGCCTTCTGAAACACATAATTGAGGCAGAGATAGAGGGAAGCATAGAAGTGACGGAAAGACGAACAAGAAGACGTAGGTAGCTACTGGATGACCTTAAAGAAAAGGAAGGATACTGGAAATAGAGAGAGGAAGCACTCTATCGCAGTCTGTAGAGAACTCGCTTTGGAAGAGGCTGTGAACCGGTCGTAAGACAGACAACAGAGTGATGTTCATTATAGTGTCGCATGTTTGTTGTTGTTACGGATAGGGGTTGCGGTATCTGATAATATGAGATCTGTGAAACAGTTGATAAAAATAAATTTCACTTTAGGAACTTTCACAGCTTCTGAATTCTTATTCAGCCTATCGCCTGTGTTAATGTAAAACACTTCTCGTTGAAAGATATGTCTTTCTGCGAATTAAAACAGTAATATAGAGGCATGGCTTAGTATCGGAGAAGTAATGCCATGCTGCCGTTGACATGACCTGCATTTCAATATTTGTAGGCGGTTCTTATATGCACGCACATATACTCAGTACTACTCTTGGGGATGGGAGGACCCGGTAACGGGGCTACCACTTTGTATTGTGATTGCTGGAATTGGAGCGACGCCGAATTAACAAGGTGAAATTAAATAAGAATTTTTTTTGCCCTGCATTAGTGTGAGAACATTATTCGAAAGTCGTTTGCATCCGTTTCCTTTGTGATGTCAGGCCGTACTAACCCAGATGTGTTCAGTGACCTGCAATTTACATCTTGTCACCGCTGGTGTTTTGTCTGCACATAGAACTCCTAAGTGTCATGAGTAACAGTCTGTGAACAGTTTAGAAAAAGAACGACGCACTGCCAAGATGCCACCTGTTAAAAGTGTTAACGTTTGTTGGCTGTTTCCGGGACGTTTTCTCGTCGTATTTTTCAGTGTGTAATTTAATAGGCTTCGTGATTTTGTTGTCAAGGGAGAGTATATTTTCGCAAATGACAGCAAGTTTCTTTCCGGAAAGTTGTAACATGTGCTTAGTCGTTATAGGTCTTAGTTCTCTAATTCCACCTTTAAAGACGCTTCGTCAACTAAGTAACCTATTTGTTGTGGAGAAAGTTTGTAGGTGATTACCACTACATTTTCCGTCACCATTGCTCAGTAGCAAATTAAGAGCACACATGCGTAAGTTCACTCTTTAATGTGACAGGCGACAATCAGACGAAAGTATGAAGAGAAATATAGAGTATACTGAAAGACAGTACATTTGTTGCTGGGGATGGAACAAAAATTACTGCTCTGAAGTATCACAAACAATGCCGCTTGTCCCAGTGATGGTAAGCTGAGGTAAGTTACAGCGTTGGTAGGACAAGAAGGTGAAGGGATGAGAAGTCGAATACTATGCCGCACAAGAAGTAAGTTGAACATTTTGGATGAATTTTGTATTTGGAATGCTGCATTGTGACGGAATTTTGGTCTGGTTGGGGGGTTGGGAGGGGATGGGGAGCTGCGTGTGAAGCATGGTGTGCCATGCGGGTAGCAGGCGAAGCTGATATGAATAATGTATAAAACTGAAGGTCATACCTTAGAAAGAACCGAGCATATCTGCTATATCGTTATTTATGTCTGTAATGTTTAGGACAGTTGTTGTTTTGTATTTTTAGAACCATCTGAAAGTAATAAACGCGCTCGCGCTTGGCATGAGTCACCCTACTTTTTATGCACTGTAAGAGGTAGGTGAAATGGTGTATCAGTCGAACACAACCTGTTTTGTTTGATGTGAGATGAAGAGTAACTTCGCTGCGTGTTTCGGCTTAAATTGCAAGCCATCATCACGTAAGTTAAATATATATCCTGTATAGAGGACTATTTCCTCAGTATATTTGCCTTTTGAAGTCTAACTAAAGCCGAAAGATGTAGCTAAGTTAATATTGTTCTTTAGCTTACATTAATACTAGGAGTTGTATTAGAATTATACGCCATTTTATCCCGTGGTGCACAAATCCCGGGCGCCAGGTCGCCGTGGCTACTAAATTTTACGCAGAGACGCCTAATATTCGCGGATACTCGGTATGGACCTTGACTCACCTCACCTTTGTGGCACTTAGAATTTTGCGGTAGCTTCAAGATTTTTGGAAAAATTGTGAACCCCAGTTTTTTCTGTCTCATAAACTACCGGCTGTCCCTGGGTGAAATGTTGAGTTCATTATTGTTAAACCGGTTGGCACTGCGCTACAAGCCGGAAGGTCGCGGGTTCGATTCCCGATGGTGTCATTGGAATCTTTCATTGACATAATCCTTCCGGCCGCAGTATGGTCCTGAGGTGGACTCAGTCTCTTACAGAAGTGAGTACCAGGAATATTTTTTGATGGTAAAGGCGGCCGGTGCGTAGGGCTGACAAACTTACCACCTTCATGTGCCGATTGTCTTGAAATCTGGGAGCCTGAACCTCCTGGAACCCTCATGGCCTCTCCATGCCTGTGTAATGGGATTGCTTTACCTTTATGCATGATTAACACTGTCAGTTGAAAAGTTAACATGGGAGTGACTGTAGCTTTTTGGCGCTAATGCACATGCTTCGTAAGGTGGTGGTGCCACATTTACAAAGCCAAATGTCACATACGGTAGCGAGCCCGTTGTTCCTGTCTACTAGTCTGTAACCCTTCAGAGCACGGTGATTACTGTATGGACAGCCTACTGTAACTTGCATTCACTGCGTTTTGTACACATACTGTAGGCCGGTTAGTGCGTCTCATATATTTCTCAGAAGAAACGGTGGTTAGTTCTGTAAAGAACATTAACCGGTTTGCTTTGTAATAGCAACAGTATTTGTTTTCGTTGGGGTAGGAACTTGATTTTAAATATTATGTACATGAATTTGAGGCTTCAAAGAGGTAGTGGAAGTATTTCAATTTTAAGTTCAATACTGATTGTTGCGTAAGTTGTATCGCGGTAGTTCAGACGCCGAGTCATTCAAGGAAGGGTATTGAAAGTAATCCATATATTTGTCTTATTGCTGTCTTGTGACATGCTTAACTTAATGAAGACGAGTCTTTCTTGGATAGCTAGTTAAGTAGTTCCCCGCCTCTTATGGGACCCTTAGGACCATTGTAATCTGAAGATTCGGCCACTGGTCCCTGTGCTGGGTGAGATTACACACTCGAGCCGTATTTCTTTTGAGATCAGTTTCATTGTTTTCTCTTATATACGACTAATTCTCAAAGTTATTTCTTGCTTTCCGGTTATCCGATTAAAAGATTGTTTGCTTTCCTCGTTCTCCCAGAACTTTCTACATTCTCCGAACTTCTCATCTTGCTTCGTTTTGTGGTTATAATGTTTGGTGAAAGGGACAAATTATAATACATTTTTGTTCAAATTATGTTTACTGGTAACAAACGACAGGTTTCTCTTGATTCCTAACCATAAAGGTGTGTTATCTGACATGTTAAAGCTGTGGAAGAGCGACTCACACAAGTATGAACTGGAGGCCATTGAACCTACAATGACTTGGTATGTATCAGTTAGGAAAACGCTCATGTTATGCTGTCTTACTTAACTACATACATGAGACGTCTCCTAACAACTGATGCATGTCACATCACTGTAGGCTCCCTGGTTACTTCATTGCGGACACGTGAAAGTGTTACCTTCTGTTGGAGTTACGGAGTATATCGTTTGCTAAGTTACCGGTGTGTGAAGTTTTAAAGTTGAATGGTTAATTGGAGTGCATGTTCGCACATTATTTATGTGCTAATTAAGCATATTTGAATATCTGGACATTAAATGTATAGGTCTGGTGAGAAAAACATAAGTGTATTTTATGTGCATGTGTTAATGCAGCAATGTCGTGTGGTGTATATAAACATCACTATTACATAAAATGGAATGCAAAGAAACATTTTATGTGTATGAGTGGTTGCAAGCGCTAGCAAAGTAAATGTTCAGTGAAAGTAAATTCTAAAGTTTTCATTTTGGTTGTTCCCGGTGTTAGGTAAAAGCTTGGTTGTGTTTGTTCAAATGTTGCTGCTTGTTGGTCGACGTAATCGGCCTGTTCAAACGTTACATTCACGGATAAATAAATTTCTTCGTTAATCGTTGGTACTGGTAACTTTCTGCCCTAAAATTTATGGACTTGTTAATGTTATTCTCTCCACTTAAATTCTGTTTTCATCAAGGAACTCCGATCTTGCTCAAATCTCTAATATGTCATGTCGTCTGTGGTGATGTAAATACTCAGTAAACATGACCGTACCTGTGTTCATAATGAAGCTACAAAATAGAATCCACTTTCTGTGTACAAGAAGATTGCTTTTGTCGGTATGATGTGTAAACACCGACTCATATGGGATGTTAACGCTGCCCAAAATGGTAGTTGCTGACGTTCCCGGATAACGTATCAGACCTAGGACCGAATGGTTGTGCCGAAACGTCAGTACCTAACTGCCAATTTACGCTGCGTAACATAAAAAAGAGCGAATATTTCACCACCGAGATTAATTTGGCAACAGAGTGAGAAAAAGAAAATAGCGAATGGAGTGATAAGATGACGGAAGAAAGGAGTGAGAGGCGAGAGGGGATACACTGGAATACTTCAGCTCAGTATAAGAAGCAGTTGCGGGTTGTTGTGAACATGGTAATGAACCTACGGCTCCCATTGTTAAATTTGCTAATTCTAGTAAGCGATGCTTTCCTAAACGGATTGCATAACATGGAAGCCATATACACTAGGTGAGACGAACCCGACAAAAACTTGTTATTGTCCATGAGATATTTATCTACACTGCAGTAATAGAATGTTTCATAAAGAAGATGGCCGACGAACTAAAAGTACGCTGAAGTACATTTCTGTGCGGCCTTTAGTCGTTCCTGTAAATCTGTGTTTGGCCATGTGATCTGGAAGTTCCCATGACTTTCACAAAAGCTGCCTACATATTCACACGCTCAAATGTAGGCCTTCGTGTCATGGCCTATACATACATTCAGTAACTTTAATTGTATAATTTTTGTCTCACTGTTGCCATTTTCGTGCTCCGTGCTTCTGTTTTTGTGAGTCACTTAATTTTTGTGTAAATACGTAAGTGTACGAATATGAATATCTGTTTTGTTTGTATAGGCGTAATACGTCATTACAAAATGCAAATCGGGTTGTTTGTTTCAGGTAAGATGTCTCACAGATGTAACTCACCTGAAGCAATGATAAGATTGGTAAGTAGAAATTTTTGACGTGGTTTCTCACACAATCATAGAGTGTGTTTTAAATTATGCTTGTCGTAATATCTGTCAGCGGAGCGTGACTCCTCTAGGTTCAATAATTTCTTTACGTCCAAAATAATATGTGACATGTGCACGAATCGCCGAGAACAAATTTCTCCATAGGCCTATTGAATATACAGTTTTTCCGAAGGTTTTACCGTTAAGAGCCTACTCGTACTTCACGTACCGCAAGGTTTAATATTAAAAAAATTCTGCGTTGTACCCCCGGAGGGCATATACTTATTTTGTATGAATCTGGAAGCAAACAGCGAATACCTCCCCATGCGGCATTAAAAAGAATTTCACTAGTTCTCAAATAACCGATACAGAATATGTTTAGTGTGCATTAAGAACTGAATCCTTAAATATAATTCAAGTTAATCTTAGCGTGTAAAGTGTTTGAATTAAAGACAGTCTAGTAAAAATTTCGTCTTGTTGTTGGCTGTGATTAGTGTAGCAGGGCTAAGGATGTTTCAAGTACGTCCCGTTACCGCAGACGTGCACCAATTCCGGGCGTCCGGTCGCCCGGGCGGCTAAATTTTCTATGTTGGCGCCTTGAATTTTTAGGTGGCTTGGAAAATTCATGGACCGCTGCTTGACCGTCAGTTATCTGCGGGGACGTGAAACCAAATTTAACACAGTATTTTGGTTTACCGCTGTGTAAGAAGTTTCGAATCATGGCGTTAGGTTCACGGGTCCATGTTTTCATCTACCAAGTATGTGCGGAAGAGTGACTTTCCGATGTCAGAGTTGCAAAAGTATCCACGTGCAGGTAAAGGTAAAGGTAAAGCTCACCCTAGAACAGGCCACGAAGGCCCAGAGGGGGAGTAGAGGTATAGCTGTACTTATTCTTTAGCCTCGGCGCTAGATGATGTGGGTGGTCAACGCCACGCACCGGCCGTTTTACCCCCGAGAAAGAGACCTGGTACCCTTCGTTATAGGACATTGGGTGAGTCCCAGGGACGGTCTGAACGGGTGCGGAAAATCTCGCCCCCAACGGGAGTCGATCCCCGGACCGTCCAGCCCGTAGCGAGTCGCTATACCGACTACGTTCTCCCGGCCCTGCAAAGTATCCACGTATTAAATAATACTGTAGGCCTTATATGGGGCTGCTCAGATCACATAATTGTAAATATAGTGGTCTTTGCCACTCATGTGGTATTTACGGTATGTGCATTTTCGCATCTCTTTGGAGAGCGCGCTGAATTCGCTCCATTCCATAATAGCGCATAAAAAATCCTAAAACCCCTGCCCGGTTTTGCATAGGACTTAGTACTGGGGAGTTCTACGAACATTTCTTCAGCACTTTATATGGATACCTAAGCTACGTAATGTGCTTTTCTGTGCACATCTCCATCTTAACTGTCTTAATAGTTTGTTAAGTCTATAAACGTTTCAGACATCACCACCCGACAAGCAAAAGACATTCTTTATTGCTTTCGACTGTTCTGAGAAGAGGTCTGCTTTATTTTTCTGGCCCCCCCCCCCCCTCTCTCTCTCTCTCTCTTTGTTTTTTTTTTTGTGTTTTTGTAATATTTTTTGCTTTTTTAATAAAAATGAACCTTCAAACATTAATATTTTTTTTATTTACATTA
>Ga0136643_10000653_pt1 | contig 38956 bp, 24 predicted proteins | sample TergutLab28metaG_FD_96883 | JGI IMG/M metagenome (GOLD analysis project Ga0136643, IMG submission 96883) | Labiotermes labralis P1 segment gut microbial communities from Petit-Saut dam, French Guiana - Lab288 P1 (version 3) (version 3) | ecosystem: Host-associated > Arthropoda: Insects >...
AGATTTTCTGAGTAGTAGTGGGTCTGGAACGGGGTCCACTCAGCCTCGTGAGCCTCGTGAGGTCAATTGAGGAGCTACTTGAATGAAAAAAGTAGCAGCTCCAGGTCTAGAAAACGGAGATTAATGGCTGTGGGGACCCGTTGCGCTGACCACGTGACACCCCTCTATCCGCAAAAGTTGGCACTAACTTCACTGACCGGTGGCAGCCGCTCTGTCGGTATAGTTCACGTGAGGACTAAGGCTACGGAGTTTTTTTCCTTTCAAAAATGTTTTATTTGCTTTCTGTCTCTCTTTGTTAGCATTCAGGTTTCTGATGCATATGTTAAAGTTTTGTCTATTATTATGTTCTTTAGTCTTAATTGTAATACAGGTGTTTGTTACTTGATCCTAAATGTATACATATTTCTGCCTTTTACCTGGTAATATACACAGTATATACACCATCAACAGTACATATTTAGTACTCTTCTGGAATTGTATGTTACAGTTTAATTGTATATGTCTTTTCTAAAATTCTTTTCTTTTATACACAACATGTAAGGGATTTTAATTTGTAGTTGATATATATATATATATATATATATACACACACACACACATACATACATATATTACTGTTTATTTCTTTCAGGTAAGTGTCAGCTATGAAACTAAACTAGCCGGTAGCAGAACTTACATTTGATGGCCATGAAAATTGTTGAGCTCAACCAAATCATGTTGGCTCTATGAACAAGGGATTCGAAGGAAATTGCACATAAACTGTTGATGCTGTATAAGTTGATGTTTATTAGTTCAGTTCACTTGATTTCTGGATACGTGAATTGTATATACCAGTTGTATTAACCTAACATACTTTCATAAATATGTTATGATTTTGTGTCCACAAAATTGTTTTGTTCTCTCATCTTTAATTAGTATTCTCTGTTGTAAAAATAGATCTTAGAGTCTTCTGATATTCAATTTTTAGCGAGTGTTTGTTGTATGTTAACTTCACTGTTCTGTTACTGGTCATGTACTGTGGGAGCCATACATCAAATGCATCATAAACTATTTAAGATTGTATAATGCTGCTGTGTTGACTGTAGAGGTTATGTAGCTGTGAATCAGGTACAGGAGTTATTATGATTGTTGAACCAGGAAGAATAGGTGAGGAATTGCATGTCTTCTTTTACGTTTGCTTATCTGGAAAATTTTGTTGACAGGTCATCAGGGTGTTGCACCGCCACCAGCAGCTGTCCCACCACCAAACCAGACTCTCCCACCACATTCTTATGGAAGCCAACAGATCTATGTCACCACACAGCCACCACCAACATCAGGTGCTCATGCCCAGCTGGTACCCCAATCACCACAACCAGTGCCTCTTCCATCCCAACAGCCTGGCCAGGAACCTCCACAACCAGTCCCCATGCCAAACCTAGCTGGTCAGCAGCAACAGCAACAACAGCAGCTTGGCAATATCGGGGCTCCACAACAACCACAGCCTGGTCAGCAGCTACAGCAGTTACCTCCACAAAGTTTCATGGCTGGGCCTCCTGGAACCCAACCTGTCGCAATTTCATATCCATATCAAGTATGATACACTTCTGTACTGTATCTGTATTGAATGATTTCTAAATATGTGGGGCTCTGAAGGGAGCTGGAATAGCACAGTCAGTATAGGGACTAGGCTGCAGGTTTAATGACTGAGGTACTGGGGTTTAATTCTCAGCAGAGACGAGATTTTTTCCTTCAGAATACCCAGATCTGCTCTGGGGCTTACCCAGGCTCCTGTCCACTAGGTGCTGGGGCATATTTCCATGAGGGTAAAGCAGCCAGTATGTTACGTTGACCTTTGACCTCTATCTTACCAAAACAAGGCAAAGTTGTCTGCATGTGTGCAGTGAGGGCATGGAGAGGGAGTAGATGAGTAAATGTATTGCTTTCCCTCTTCTTAACCTTGGCACTAGATAAAAGTGCTCCTGCTGTATTATCCCAGGGAGAGCACTTCCCATTACCTCATACCATGTGTCCATCGAATGGGAGACTGGGTGAGAGACATACTGGGAACTGGATGAACCCTGCATCATCCAACCTGTTCCAAAGTCACTATACTGACTACACTGTTCCAGTTTGTCCTCTTTCCACTATGAGTGTTACAAGGTGTGACATCTTGTCATATACCTTCTTGACTTGGTGCTTGGTGCTTAACCATTTTACAGTCTAGTGGTTACTTCATGTACCACCAGATTTTATGTTCAGATATTCTGTGTTGTATATGGATTGCAGAACAAACAGTGCCTTCTGCCGTATACAGTGTCAATAGACTGGTTATGCATAACTGAGGTGGATAGTGTTTACAGCATGGTATGTACTGGGCCCTTATGTAAAACAGACATGTTTCATCTTTAAAGGGTTAAGAAATTTTTTCTGAAAATGATATTTTAGACATTTATGTATCTTTACTGAGGGGATTTGATGCAAAAGAATATCTGATGTACTGGTTTCTTTTTCTTTTCTCTTGCCCCCCATCCCCCCCTTTCCCCCCTTTGTTGTTATTACTAATATATCATATGCATGTGATGTCTCCATGTTGTTCTTTGCATGGCAGCCCAGCTTCCTTTTCATGAAGAAGAGCTGTAACTGCCACACCACCCCAATTTTTTCAGTTAAGTTGTCAACACGGATGTATTCAAGCGAAAACTACAGCTTGTGACAGTGTGGCAACCAGTGGTCCTTAAAATGTTAGTTAAGTATAATTCATGAAGATATTATTATTAAGTATAAGTTATAAAGAATTATTATCTTCCTGTAGGTGATGGTGGTTTCTGACAAGCATTATGATTTTTGTCAGTCTGTTTCATGGAATTTTTCTATTTTGAATTATGTCTTTCATTTTCTTTGTTGTAGTATATGCAGAATTCTATACCAGCACCTGCTAGTTACCCAGCATTTGGACGGCCAGAATCTCAACAAGCTCCACAAGGACTGCATGCCCAAGTACAGCAACAAGGGCCGCCAGTTCAAAGCCAAGGACCGCCCTTGCAACAAGTCCCTCCTATGCAGGCTCAGGGACATCCTTTGCAACATCAAGGTCAGCCTTGGCAACAAGGTCTGCCTCTGCAACCTCAAGGTCCCTTACATAATCAGGGTCCTCCTTTACAAGGGCAAGGACCTCCGTTGCAAGTGCAGGGACCACCTATTCAGGGTCAGGGACCACCAATTCAAAGCCAGGCACCTCCACTACAAGGTCAGGGCCCTCCTTTACAAGGACAAGGTCCTCAACTGCAGCAAGGCCCACCACTTCAAGGGCCTGGAATTCAACAGGCAGGACCCCCATTACAAAATCAAATTGCCCCTCAGGGTCAGCATTTACAACAAGGACCTTCTTTGCAGCAAAATCAAGGTTCTCCTTTGCAGAATCAGAACTCACAGCTTCAGAATCAAGGTCCCCCTCTACAGAATCAAAATGCCCCAATGCAAATAAAACAAGGCCAAGGGCCACCTCTTCAGCAGCAGCAAGGACCTCCCCTGCAGCAACAACCACCACCCCAGTTAATTCAACAGCAGCCATCACCCCAACAGCAGCAATCACCTCAGCAACAGCAACAGCTCAGTAAACCAGGCCATAAGCGGCGCTTCACAGAGGAACGGGAAGAACCTCAGGAAGCATTCCAGGTGCAGCATGTTTTCTCTAATGTTTTTATAATAATTTATGTAATCTAAACTGTGTATAGTCCTAGGCAAATCAAACACTAGATATGAAAATTTGCATCTTGTACTGAGCATGGATATTTGTTCATTTCTGATGAGTTTGCAATGAAATATTGTAAAGATTTACCTGTTAGCTTTACCTTTTCTTTCATTCTATGTAGTAATTTAAGAACTGGTGGATATTAGAGAGTTACACTGCATTTTGTTGATAACAGTTTTAGGTTAATGTTAGCCAAGTGTAAAGGATGTAATATATAAAAATCTACATGTATTCTGCATATATCTCTAGTATAACTGAAGTGGACAGATATTTATTGGAGTGAGAAGTATCCATACAAAAATGGTAGAGAATGATAATATAAAATGTGGCACCCTGTTTTCTTAGGTTGTATAGTTTTAAAGACATTACACAAGAAGCATTAATTGTGTTCTAGTGCTGTGCATATGTTTCCTGCCTTGTGAAAGCAGAGTTTCTGATTTTTTAAGTTCTTATGTGCTGTGCTCTTCTAAGAATATGCAGATCTTCTGCTAATGTGATACTATAGTTCAGGAGACCTGTTATGTCATAGTAAGATTTTAGAAAACTGCAGTAGCAGAGCTGAAGGTGTGCATGTGTCCGTAGCACTTGGTAGCACACAAGGCACTTGTAACTCAACAGTTAGCAGGAAGGGCCAAGATCTGTACTCAAGAAAGACACAAGTACTGTCCATTTCAAATTACACAGTTTGTGGCAAGTTTTTTGGCTTCTTGAGGAACCTAGATAGGTGGACATGTCAGGTACAGGGTATCACAGTCCATTATTTTATGCAGCTAGTTTACTCTTACTGTGCTTGGTCTTGGAAACATAAAAAAAGTTCATCGAGAATGTAGCTGTTGTATGTTTCCTTGTCCAGGGCAATCAGTCCTTAGGTTTGGGACAAGGGCCACCATCCTCAACTGGAGTTCAGCATGCAAGGCAGGGTGTGGGGTAAGTCAAAATGTTATTGTACTGAATTGTTATAGAGTCAATTCCAGTGACTAGAATTGTATAGAGAATAGGTGGGACTTGAAAAGTGGGAGGACAAGTCATAATAACCATAAGACAGCTCATTATATAAGGAAAGCAGTTGGTGAGTTTGTGTGTGTGTGTGTGTTCACATGGTAGGCATATTTGTCTCAAGATCTCTGACCAAGAGATGAAAAAAATCTAATGTGACACTATCTTGTCTTGTTTTTTAATAATTGTGTGTTTGTGTGTGTGTGAGAGAGAGAAAGAGAGAGACATGCACACACAGCAGAGAGAGAGCCATAGTTATGTAACTCATGTGATTGTTTTGTCTTCTCTTATTGCCACAGTCCCAGTGCTGTTGGCACTTGTGTGTAAATTTGTATGTGATTTTGTCTGTGTGGATTATTTACTTTATATGATCATCATTTTTTGGCTGTTACCATTTCTTATATTCCATCTAACAATTTATTTCCTGCAGCACACCTTACTTTTATGCCTGTTCTTGTTTTTATCCAAATTTTGTATGGTTCCTTCAGTATTTTTCCTTTCCATTTGCTATTTTTGATGATTCTGCTGTTACCCTTAACTTATTTTCTCTTTGTACATATTTTTTCTTAAGTTAAACAAGATCATGGAAGTGCCATTTTTGGTATCTGGCATGTGTGATCTTGAACCAGGTTTCCCTGGTTTTGTATATGCCATTACTATATCAGATTTCCTAATTTTGTTTTATGTGTCACTAAAAGGTGGGCATGATTTTGAATAGATGTAAAGAAACATAAGGTTGATCATGTTTTATGTTGCATTTCAGCAAGACACCTGCAGTGCGGAGCAGTCGGTCCATTCAATTTTAATGTGTAAATGTGAATTTTATAGATGTGATATTCTGTGATTGAATTTACTGATGTCTCTTGTCGTTTTGAAGTAAATATTCCAGATGCCGTGAAGAATAGTTCATAATTATTGCACATTTTTCTGTTAAATTAGTTTTCATAATTATTTTCCTTGCAGCATGGACTAAAAATATTGCACCTAAATTTACTGTAATCCTAATTAGATACAGGAGTACTTCTGTACAACGGTAGCAAAAAAGAAATGAAAGAAGTCTGTTGCTTTCAATGAAGTTCAAATGGTATTTTACATAATAGTGCTAGAAAAATGATTGAGACTTATGGGTTAGGTAGCTACTCGGGAATGGTGTTTTTCTACATTGCTTGCCTATAGTAATGCTAGTTTGTGTATCCCATAAGTTGATGATGTACAGATTCTAATAACAGTATGTAAGTAGGTGTTAATTTAATTTTGGTTTATTAATTCTGAATTTAGATTGCTCATACATTACTGTTGTCAGCTCATGTTATGACATTGACAGAAACATGCCTGAAACAAACCTTAAAAATAATTTCTTTGCTAATCGTGTTGTGTATGTATTCCCTCCATCAGTACATACCAAAAGTACATAAATCCTGATGTTTAGTAAAATTATTGCAATTGTAGATTGTTTAAAATATAATGTGTATGTGTGTAGTATCCATAAAGTTTAGAATTGCTTGTTTACTTTAATCACACCTGGTGTTGTTAAGTGCCCTATTTGTAAGTGAGGCAGTATTCTTTTGGAAACATGACAAATCTTCACCTAAGCTACTGAACAGTGTAGCTCTTCGCAAGTTAAGAAAAAAAGCATTTGATTTTATTACTGACTCACTGATTGACTGACTGATTTGTAAATTTAGATTAAACCAAAATACCCCATGTTGAAACAGCTGTTATTTTTGGAGCTTCCATCCATAGTGGTGAAGACAGCATCAACTGATCATCACAGCCACTGTCACTGTGAACACTACCAACATACACCACTGCCTGCAGTTGTCATCATCCTTTCCATTGTTAGGCTTGTTTGTTATGGATATCATAAAAGTTAATCATTCCATAAGTTCCTTTGTATAAAAGAACTCCTGCATGTGTGATAAAGCATTATGAGATGAAAAGGAAAACTGTAAATTCAGAAATTCTGGTAGGTTATGTAAGCAGCACACCTGCAGTTAAAGTTTTCTGTGCTCAATGGGAGTTAAAAAAATGCAGAAATATATGAATGTTCAACCTCGTATTACATGGGCACACAAACAAGGTATATCCTTTTGTCACTGGGTAGGCTATATGTTGTAGCAGTTTTGAATAAACCAGTAGTTATGAAAATTGCAAGTGATTCCATATACTTATCAGGGATAGTGGTAAATGTGATAAATTTCACGACTCACTTTTACCAGTTACTATAATTACCAAAACAATAAAAAGTATTCCGTTATGGAATAAATGATCAGTTACATGTCTTTACATTGCACCATTTCAATATATGAAAAAATATAATCACATAACTTTTGTTTTTAATACTAGACATACATTCCACATTTTTATTACTATGTTTGCATCAGCATTTATTATGCTTGAACTAATGAAATTTTCCATCTGCTTGGGACTGCACGTTAGACTCATCCACTTGGCATCTGGAATTGGTTTCTGTGAACACCATATGTTTGACATGTAATCCTTTTTGGGAACCTTACAGTTCTTCTGACATACTTTACAGAAGTTTAGTTAAATCATAATGCACTCTGCAGTGACAATTCTTGTCCTCTGCGGTTCTCCAAACATCTGGTTGCATCTCCCATCTCCAATCTCCCATTGAGTTTCATGTATCAAACTGAAGAAATCTTTATTACAAACATAGTGTCTAATACTAGAGCTGTCATCCTTAGCATGATAAATGAACTTTTTGCAGCTTTGTACCTTAACTAAGTTGAGCATTTAATAGTCCCTCGGAGTTTTCTCAGTTTGGTTGTTTGTTGTTTCCCACTTTGTTTAACAACTTGATGTATGTATTTTTTTTTTTGTGTCATGTAAACACATTTCTTCCCTTGGTCATGAATTTCCTTAGTTAACTTGATGTAGACATGCTTTTTCATAATACATGTATGTTGAGCATCCATATTCAAGTTAGATACTATCACAAAAAGAAACTTCAACTGGAACCAAGGCACTGTTGTTGTGTGACAAGAGATGACAGGAAGAGGAAGGCCTCTAGTTTTATATAACATTCAATGCGGCATTTCTTTAAAATTGGATATTGTTACCGGAAATGGAATGGAAACTGGAAATAAGTCACTAATTATTGTTGATAAGGTACAGCAACAGAGAGGTTAACATTATGCATCACACTGTTCGATGTGACACTGTTTATCATGCATGACTGCTACGTGAAGACTGAACAAAGCAGATGTGGAGAAATATGCATTTCTATTATATCTACCAATGGATGCTGGAAATTTTTCACAATAACCAGTAAAAGTGTTTATGTGTGATTACCAGTATTATTAATGATGACCATCTACTTATTTTTGCCTCAACATATGTGCTGTGTTTGTTATCCAGACAGTGTTTAATGATCAGTTTAATATTCCATATATTTTAATTTAATGTGACTCTTATTTTTGTTCATTTTATCGTTTTGCTGTGAAGGAATATGTAATATGATGAATTTGTTTCCATCCAAGTGACCGTTTTCATTGTCAAATATAATGATATCTGGTAAACTCCAAGTGACAATGACACAATATGCAATTAAGTGTCATAATTTGAAGCTTATGTAAACACTTGTTCTTCTGGTATCAGTAGGCATTGTAATTGTTGTGGGCTAGGGTTAAAAGCTGTCACCTCATTTCCTGCAATTTATGATTACCTTCATTTTAATTCTAAGCTCCTTACATTTCAAAATGTATGGATAATTAAAGCGTAGAAACCTACAAATAAATCGGCTGTTGGTTGATGAAGTTTGTTACTGCCTTATGCTCTCTGTACCTACAGTAAAGTATCTGTAGCTGGAAGTTACAATATTTTTTCCCCATGCCAAAGTAAGAATGTATGAGCATTCTAAAAACCATTGCTTATGTACTTAAATTACATTTACTAAACAACTATAAAATTTTTAAAGCGTTGAATTAATAACTGAGTAAAACTGTTACAAGTGTAAAGTTGATAGCAAAGAACTGTGATCCATAAAGCCTGTGGTTTTTGTTTTCAGGTAATGTAGAATATTAATATTAATTTTCAATCATTTTCAAACCTTGAGTAAGTAAACAAGAACTAAAGGAGGCGTATGAAGCAGCTACCATGGTGTGATTTATATGCAATTTTTTGGGGGTTGAATGTATGTGGTTTCGCCCTCAGTGTTGAAGAGTTGATGCAGCTTAATCAACAACAGCGACAGCAGCACCAGCAAGGGAGTCAGCAGCAGCAACAGCAGCAGTCTTCGCCTCAACAGCAGCAGCAGCAGCAACAGCAGCAACAGCCACAGGTGAATTCTGCATCACCCCAGCAACAGCAAACAGGGGCTCGAAGCACTGAGAGAGACAAGCAACTCATGCCTCCGCCCCCCCCACCTCCATCCTCCACAGGTTGGTAATCCCCTCCATTACCCTGCCCAGCCCTCTTATCTCAGTGACAACGTGGAAACAGACCTTTCAGCTTTGCTGCATCATTATTGGTATTGTTCAGGTGTAATAAAATTGTTAGTTGTAGTTAAAAATAACTGTCTTCAGGTTTTCTCAAAGATTTGCATCCTATCTTTGCTGAGTGACCTAGCAGAGTTCGTCTACAAGGTAACTGACAGGTACTGTCGTTCTGTCTTTGCTTACCCCAAGAAACTTCATTATCATCTATGTGGAACGTAGGTGAGATATCACTCCATATTCTCATTATGTTGAAAAGTAAGTAACCAATCAACAGAGTTATAACTTTGAAACTTATTTTTTCAAAGTAATTGTTTTAAGTGTACAGTGCAGTTAATTTGATAGTATTTAATTTTCTGATTCTTACTTTTTATGTTCATGTTTTTATTTAAATGTACAGTGCAGTTAATGTCTGATTCTTACTTTTTATGGTCATGTCTTTATTTTAATGATTCCTACATTTGTAACAGTTTTTATAAGATTTTAGAAATGTGATTGCAGAAAACAGAATAATTTACTTTTCTGAGTTCGTAGTTGTTTTAAAAGGCACCCATGGATATTGGAGTTGTAATGAAGTTTTTTGGAGTAAACACAGAACTGTAATAGATGATGTAAGTTGAATTAGACTAATATACCTTGTATGCTTTGATGCAGATTTATAGAACCTCTGTAAAGAGGAAGAGTCAGGTGCAAAAGTTGATGCAGGCTGCAGATTGCTGGTGAAATTTTTGAGTAATATTACTTACTCTTACACAGAGTTGTAATTTACTTCATTTCATAGTAGTTTTTATACTTGTGGTTAGATTAAGGGAGAATTTCATCTTCATGAGTTTGCCAATAATTCTTGAAAAAAAGAATTCTGCACATAATTGTACAGGTAAGCAGACATTAATGCAGTTAGTTTTCCAGAAACCAGTTAATGCTGAGTAAGAAGAATTTTAAAATATGTATATTTTTTTGGCTGACTTATTTATTTTTCCCTTGTACCTTGTATAATTTCTTTAGACGTTGGTCTGGTTGAAGCCGGGTTTGAGAGGTAAGCTGATGTAGATATGTTGCTCATTGTTGTTAAGTGTTTTTCTACTGCACATAATTAATTGTTTCTTATTTTTTGATTATAAAATGTGCTTCCCAATATCTGTATACATTAGGTGTGCTAAGTGATATGCAAAATATGTGTAATAAATGTAATGTGAAATCATCAAAATCTCCTTGCTGGGCACTATTCAGAGTAGGAAATACTTTGCTACTAAATTAGTTCCACAGTTTAAATTATGGGACCTGCACTTGTGTGCATAAAGTTCACTTACTTCTTTGTATGTGAACGCTAACATTGAGACTGTGGGGATGAGTATGGTGTGGCATGGATTAGGAAGATGGTGTTGAGTGTTCTTTAATAGCTGCTGCTCTAGCATTAGGCTGAACTACCAACACTTGTCACTGTAGCTCTTTCTCTTAGAAATTAAATATAGGGTTAACTAATGAAGCCAAGCTGTAGACTGAGGTGCCAGAATGAAATAAAGTGGGCCACAGTATGCAAAATTCATCCATGACTTAATGACAGAGGGAAGACATTTAAGGAAGGAATCATATTTCATTTCTCTTTGGGTAGCACAAAATGAAGTCATTAAACCGGTTGTGTTAAGTCTTAAGAATTGTGTCTTATTAATGCCATGTTGTAAGAAGGCTCAGCAGTGAAGTCCTGCAGCACATGTTGCTACTGAATTACATCTGCACGAGCGAGTTGTGAGAGATGCTAGAGCTGGTTTGGAGACTTAAAACTAATTTGCTTAAAAGCTGCAAGGACACAAATTCAACTGTGTGTGTAGAAAGTGCTATATGTATTTTGATCTTGGCACTGAGGTGAGCCATTCTGACTGAATGTTGGTGTCATTTTAAACATTTTGGTAGTGGGTGGTGATGTTCAAAATTTGTGTTCAAGTCGTGTAATATATCGAGAATATGTGAGTGTGTTGTACATTACATTAGTCATTCATTTTGGTATGATAGTTGAAGTAGTCAGAACAGAGGTAAACATTCCTATTAGCTTGAACTGTCGAAGCACAATATGAATTTTGTCCACTTTTCTAAGTTATTGCATGTTATGTTTTAACAGATCTCAGTGGCTCTTACCAATCTTAATCGGTTTATTATAGTGAGCATTCAGTAACCTTTCATCATATACCTTTTTCCCATTTGTTGGTTTAACAGCATAGCTTTCTTTTACTAGCGGGAACCATAGTGTCAACTTTGAGACTAAGAACACAGTTTATTGGGCTTCAGAACACACATTCAGTATATGAAAGCAGGCTTGCGTTATGAAGAGTTAATATTTCTGTTATGAGTAAATAATATGAGGCTTGGCCTGTTATCTAGCATTTTTAAATTCATGTATAAAGACAGCATGAAACAGAACCTTTGGGTATACATTATGTAGATTTACAGAATCCTCAAAGCCAATTACCCAGTTGTAAATACGAGAAGAATTAATTGTAGTTGTAACATTCATGGTCTTGATTGCATTTAGCTGCAGTAATGTCTGATATAAAAGCTGTAATTGGTGGTGTACTAATGCACTTGTCTGTGAGACAGAAGAGTTCATTTGTAAAAGAATTGTATGAAACTTATACAGAATATGTGAGGTCTGAGATATGTGAGATGCTGTCTTAATCACACACAGTCTGTCCAAACTGAGTACATGATGTGGGTCAGCCATACCAGTTGTTAGCCCATTGATGATTGCTTCCTTCCATTTCATTCCCAACTCATCATTCAAAATTATCTGAGCATGTGTCTTATAATAAATACAGGTGATGAAGTGCTAAATGAGTAGAGCAAAGGGTGTGCAGAGACATGACACACTTCATCATCATCTTGTCACCATTATGTCACAGAATGTGGTAGTGACATAATTAGTGTCCTTGATATTGGTCTGAGAGCAGCATAATGTTTTGTTAACTGTTAGTGAGTGTGGTTCCTGTTAAAATATCACTTGGCATTTCTAGTGTATCAGAAGGTAACTAAGAGATTATTATTTATTAATCTTTTTTTAGTTTTTTTATACCAGTACTAATGACAATTGATCTCTGCTTTTGTGGTTGGTAGGTATGCAGTAATGATCTCTTAGTAGTGTTATGTGTCATGAATTAATTTGGATGTAATCATAAGATGAAGGAAGAGTGAGATTCCAGTTCTGTGTTTGTGTTATGAATGTTGAACTTGTAGGTGAGGTATTTTGAATGACAGTGCCTGAAACAGTGACGTCAGTCCATGGATTGACCATTTCACCTTTTTGTGTGTGTGTCTGTGTGTGTGTGAATGTATCATTGTCTGGGGTTGTGATATTGAATTGCAGAAGTGGCACAAACTGGAGATGCTGAGCTTTTCTGTGGAAACAGTGACCTAGATGGATATATGCTGCTGATATTGCATTCTGTTGCATATGCATGTAACAAAATCCCGTAAACTTTTTTTACATATTGTTTTATGCTTGGGGCATTTGTTTTGGGTTTTTTTAACACATACATCCTGCTGCCTTATGCTGAAATTTTCAATCCAAGAAAACTTTTACCCATAACTATAATGGAGGTGGTGTTCTATCACACTGACATAACATGTTGGGATAGTGTGATCATTGTGATATGTTGTGTGGTAGGAATATTTGGTATAATGTTTCAGTACAGTGACATGGTCCCTTATTTGAAATTAATATGATTTCACTTGAGCAAATTATACCTGTGAAGAATGTCTATACAATACAGAAAACCTTTGCCTCCTCCTCTTTTTTGGGGGGGAGAGGGGTGTTCAGATGGAAGTACTGTGAAGGAAAGTAGAGTATGAGGACACAAGTTTCACCTCATCACTGTTAACCTCGATGCTGACAGTGATGCATGTGTAGCTTCACATTCCATTTGACTTTAGACTGCTAAATGGCAAGGTGTACCCATTGGTTAAGGGTGAGATGTTAGTCATTCTGGGTGAGATGCCAGGGAACTAATATGAATGTTCTTGCTGGGAATTAAAACCCATCTATTGAATCCATAGTCTGTCACATTATGGACTGAGGTGTGGAAGCTTCACTGGGTTTCCACACGATGTCTGTTTTGTAGTTGCAGTGTATGTATCATTTCTTAATTTCCTGGCAGAGGTGCAAAATTTCACCATTATGCACAACATACTATTAACATTGGCATTAAATGGGTGAATGCCTTTGTAATATGCAGTAGTTTTACGTATAGGTAAAGAGGGAGTGTAATTACTGCTGTTTTGAAGTATTGAAATGTTTATATAGAAAGATACAAGGCACATGTCAGTCCAATGGCTTGCAGTGTGCTGGCAAATGAATGAGTTGTACTGTGAAAATAGAAGTTCAGACAACATCTCGAATGTGTGTAAATATTTTACAGCTTTTTGTCCCACATTTACAAGCATTTTCATTTCCTTTGTTGACCGTGGTTATTTGTTTTCCTTTCTTTTCTGGTTGTGCTAAAATTTTATTCTGAATATCATTTAGCATTGGATCCTGGTACTTAAATGTAATCTCATGATTCCAAAATGCTGAGTTTTCTGAATGTACTTTATGGAAAGTGAATGTGTGCATTATGGGTCAGCCTGACATGATGGTAGGCATCTCTGATTCTTCTGCCTGAGTGTGTGCTCACTATATATATATATATATATATATATATATATATATATATATATATATATATACATACACACACACACACACACACACATATACATATACATACAAACACACACACACACACACACATATACATATACATACAAACGCACACACATATGCATACATGGGGTAGGTATGGTGACTGGCTACAGGCTGGACTGTCCAGGGATTGAATCTGGGTGAGGGCGAGAGTTTCCATGCTGGTCCAGACCAGCCCTGCTGCCCACCCACCCCACCCCTATCTAGTGCCAAGGTTCACAAAGCAGAACTATACCTCTACTCTCCACCTGGGCCCTTATGGTCTGTTCCACGGTGAACAGTACCTTGATGTATGTACATCATTTGTGTTGTAGGAGAGCTAAAAACTGATTAACAGTTCCATTGTAGAGTAATTCCTTCCTGTTTTCATTCTTTTTTTTTCCTTCAGCAATATGCTTCAGCAAGAAAGTACCATCATACATGACCTCTCATTTTATAGTAGCAGAAGACTGCCTTTGTTTAATTTTGTCTACTCTGAATAATGCTTTTTAGAGTGCATGTATTTTGTATTTTCCACTTCTGTATGTGGTAAGTGCAAACTATGTACATATTTTCTAAATTCTGGAGTAAGAAGATTATAGTTTATTTCTTTATTGTTTTGAAGTAATTGTTGAAGATTTAACAAAACTATTTACTCACACTGAAAGAAGTCGAAACATACATATGAATGAACAGTTAGCACTGAAGCTTTCTCTGTAAGAATTATAAATGTGGCGTAAGAGTTGTGTAAGTAATTGGTTTTAAAATTGAAGGGGTTATTAGTGCTTGTAACTACTGGGGAACTAATTCCAGTTGTTGAAGCATGTTGCCTGACAATACATTGGTGGGATCTGCATCTTTGTCCTAGCTTGCAAAAGGGCATACCGCAAACTGGAAATGAACAGTATGCCAGGCACATACCCAGTAGGTATCAGTAGTCATTGAGTATGACAAACTTTGGTGAAACACAGCTATAAAAGTCATCTGACTGGGATGCATTTGTAGATAAATATTATTATTTGTTTCTTAGGTTATTTTAATATTGAAAAAGTTACAAATGACGAGAGTGGAGAGATAAGGGAGGAATTACAGTGTCGTGTTTTGCAGTACCCCTATGTACTTGCATAATGTATGCACTTTTTAATGAAAAGCTTATTTCTAAAATTTAGGTGTAGGAAGTATGTGAGTACTGCTGTTAAGAGTATAATTTTTACATGTTTTATTTAGGTTAGAATAATACAACCCGAGGGAGAGGGTGATGTAAGAGAAAAAAAGCACAGCTTTCCTGCTTTTGTGGGGAAGTGAAAACCATATCTGCAAATAAATGTGTCATCCTATTTGAACCCAGTGTTGTTATCAGAGTATGTCATATTTTCATATTTATTTAACAAAAAAATTGTGTTTTACAAATTGTGGCTAAAAATACAGTAGGTAGCTCCTCCCCTCCTCTTCCCTTATTTTTAAACTGGAGGAGGTGTGCATAAATTATGTACAGACATAGTGTGGTGTCTGTCACAAGTAATTAATTTTTCAGAAGTATTAATTGTAATGTGTGACAGTGTTCTTGGTGTAGTTAATGTGAATATTTGGCATGTCCGGTTGACTTCTGGTTGACGCTGCAGTTAAAATTTGTTACATGTGTTTCTTCCCTTTAACAGTCAGCTGAAGTGTACTCTCCCATACCTGTGTGTATCTAAATCCAAACCTTGTCATACAGAAGGTGACAACTACCTTGTGATTTGTGACATATTGACTGGGAGATGTACTGACATATCATAGGAATCTGCTGCCTGCAACAAGGTGGAAGAATTTTTGTCTGAAATTTTAGTACATAGTACCAGCCCACATGCTGTCACTTCGGAGAAGATAGTTATCTTCTTAGTCACTATCATGAAGACCTAAAATCAGACTAATTACATTTCACTCTTCTGACTAACTTTTGGAATATATGTATCCAGGTTTAGTCTTAGCATCATATAGTGAGAATTAATTTGTTACATGTTTAGCTACGAATATTTTTTGAATAACCGAGGATCAAATAATCATATTTTACTTTTTAGCATCCAGCAGTGTTTTGTGATTCTGTAAGATTTCTTCTTTCCTGTATGTTTTATCAAAGTTTGTATCTAGTATAAGGAAGCATGTATGCATGACTTATGACTGGGTTCATGAGAGCTTTGCTGTTACTGCCAGCATATATTTCCAGTTGGTGCCAAATACAGGCAGAACTGTGTAGTCCTAGTTTGGACTACTTGAACATCTTATGTGTTAGCCCATATGATTTTTATTTTCAGAAGACAGCATTTGATGCCTAATGTAAAAGAAAATAAAATTAATCTGATTATTTCAATATACTTGGTGTGGATGATTTGCAGCTGTTGGTGATAAGTGATATTGGAGTTTGTGTCTTGAAGTAAAATGTGTTCATAATTGTGTTCTTTGCAGCTGATGCAGTTCCTGAAAGTTACATAACCTGTAGAGTGAAAGCAGGAATAATGAAAGAACTATCACATTTCTCAGAATTTTAATCTCATTCATTAAAATTATAAATAGAATTTTGAAAAAAAAAAAGTATGTCATTCTTTCATTATTTTGATTGTTGTTATTTGGAATTCTCATACAACTCTTTCTGTTTCTTTTTTTGTGTTTTCCAATATTTCACGACATCAAACGTCATCTCTACTAATCCATTAATGCTTCTTCGACATTCCTTTCTTGCAACTGCCTGTACCTAAAGCAGGTGACAAGAGATCGGGGGAACAGGAGATGAATGTCAAGAGGCTTAAGGAAGGACCAGGTAAGTGAACTGTTTAATGCAGGAAAAGCTAAATTACTAACTAACTAATTAAGTAAATAAGAAATTACATGGAGCACAACCATGCTGAATCTAAATATTTCCCATATAGTTAAGAGATAATATGCATTTTATGGAACCTGAGGTTCATTCTTGTGTTCACAAGATCCTACCACTTGTCCCCGTTGAATTACAGGTATTACTCTCCTTGGTCCACCCACAAATATCTCAGGTTGTGCCTTGAAATATGCTGTGACCATTTTGTTTACCATTTTATAATTACTTTTTGGTTGTTTAATACGGAATGGTATTTGCAGGTGACTTGTCACTAATGATGCTTCAGTTCACAAGGTTTGTCATATTTTAGAGGATTAGTTTTTTCTTTCTTGTGTATACAATTTAAATAAATGTAACTGTATTTGGTCCCCTGAACATTGTCCAATTAGTCACAATTATTGTTATCACACAATTCTAGTGTTCAGTAGTCTCATTCCTGCATTTGAGGTTCTTACAGCAGTGTGGTTAATGATTCAGGTTTGTGGGATGTGATTCTCTGTTTGATGAGTGGTTCCCAACATTTTGAAGGCACCATAGTTCCTCCCAACACTAAGAATCACTCACCCAGTGTCAGTTCAATGATCCATTTGTTTATATCATAACTTGGAAATCCATGTAGTGTACAGTTACAGAGTAGTTTCACTGGATAAGTCAACAGTGTATGGCATAGGATGAATGTCCAGAAACAAGCAAATGAATATGTCAGTTTAACTGAAGGAGATTTAGGATTTGTTGTATGTTTACATGCACACTGTCCTCAGCCCATGTGCTCTTGTTTACAAATATTCATATTTACCAAAATATCACTAACCTTCAATCATCCAGTAATCTGCAAATAATGATGTAGGTTTTATGACATGTGTTGTGTCATAAAGCAAAAGGTGATAGGTAACAGATTTCATGGTTGATATATTTTATGTTGCATTCAGGTTTCAGCATAGATGAAGGGGAAGATAATGAACAAGAGAGGGAGAGGGAAGAAGCTGAAGGGAATGACCACACCTCAGGTACCAATACTGGAAATCATCGTGGAGGAAGTGGAGATTTTCAGCAGCATCCCCAACATCGAGCTGGACTGGGCGGTCGAGACCGTCCTTCCTTTAATCATTATTCATCTAAGCCACAGCTTTATAATGCAAATTTACCATTCCATATGCATGGAATTAATATGTATCCTCCACCACCTCCACCACCACCACCAAACTCTCAACAGCAAGCTCAACAGCAGGGTTTACTTCAGCCTCCTCCACCACCCCCACCACCTCCACAGCACCATCCCCATCAGCATCAGTATGCATATTACACACCTCAAGGTCAATATCAGTACAGTCCTTACTGGATGATGCCTCAGTAGGTATCAGCAAGTCAGTGCAGTTGTGGGATATTGTGTCATAGGTACCTGACAGAACTGAGAGAGAAATATATTTAAGTTAATGAATGACCCAAATGTGGGCTTTATGCAAAGCAGTCTGCATTGTGTATGGCTGCCATAATGATCCTTTCCTTATTTGTTAGCATTCTGATATTTTAGATCTCATATTGTGTGGTATTGCTCAATGTTGCTGATTTTTTTTCTTCATAGTTGACAGTTATAAAACTTGACATTTAGGCTCGCTGTGTCTGTTATGTGATGCTGTTAATTAGATCTGTTGTTTTTCATTTGTGTGTGACAAGATTCCTTTGTTAGTAAAATAGATTTGCTTAATTTCATGAGCTGCCTGATCCCTATCCCTCCATTTCTGCAGCCATTGTTCGTGGTACCCTAAGTTCAAATTTTTAGAGAAGCCATGGATATTTGTTAATTAGATTTGTGAAGGAAGGAGTATGAATTTTACGAAATAGTCATTGTAACTCAGTTCCCATACAATATAAACTTCAAAATGATTTTTTATTTTATGAGAAAGCTCTCAACTTGCACTGTATGTTAGAGGCAAATAATCACTGTCTCTTTAAAAAGCTGTGTATTTTTGCATGTACTGTACTAAAGATAATTGGAAATTTTTATTGACACTTTATCTAAATGACTGAATGAAAAGAACTATTTTTGCACAGACAGAGGACATGCGTATAATTTTTCTGTCAGTTTAAAGAACAGAATATTAGTTCCACATAAGTTGGAGTTGCATTAGAAGACAGCACTTACAAAGAACACAAAAGTGTGGGAAACAGTATCAAATAAATGCTTGTCATAAGTTTATGTTGGCATGAACTACAGCAGTAAACTGTAGGTTACAGAACTTCATTACAGATAAGTTACAAATACAAAATTCTGCATACCAGCATCAGAGTTTTCACTTACTTTGATCAGCATCCATGTACTTTGATCTACCATACTCACACATGAGTCTCACAGTTGGTATTGTTGTGAGGTAGTGAATAGCTGTCCTGACCACAAATTTGGACACTAGTTTCTCAATATCTAATTGGGCAAACATTCTTTTTGAGCTGTATCCAGGTTCTTGACTCATGAGAGCGTTACTGAACGATTTGTTTACTGTCTGGTGTCTAATTTAATGCAAAATCTGCTCACAGAATATACATTAACTGTTGGTAGTATATAACTTACTACATGCCAAAGCAGGTGTTAAATACCTCAAACTCTCAAACTGGCTTGACACCTAATGAACATATTGTTAAATATTGTCTGAAGTTCTTGTCCAGAAATTTCCAATTATACGTGGCGTGATGATTAGTTAAGTTTGCCTTATGTGTGTAGATTGTTTTATATGTGTTGTCTTCCAAACTTCTCCACAGATAGTCATTACATGGCATTGCAGTGGGTGTATGAATAGGCCACAAGGGACAACTAATGACTCAGTCCTCAAAAGTGTTATGTAAGTTGTCCATTGAATTATTGGCTGTATGGGCAGCTGCCTGCACTGTCATGCTAGGAGAATGTGTCTTCATTTTTCTCAACATTTAAGTCTTCAAAAAGTGACACAAGAATTTGTCCACTGTACCTTTCTGAACTTACTGTCTCCAAGAAGAAGATGGATCCAATTCTTGTTGCAGTGACAGCATACCATACTCCCCTTTAATGTCATATAATGACATATTTTCTCTTAGTGTGGGATTTTATGCTGACTTGTATATGTTTTGTTGAGTGTGTACCTGGCCATTCAGTAGTGTCATTTGTACAATAAGCCAGCAGTGGATAAACGTCATCCCTACACAGTGATTCACAAAACCAGTTATAAAACTGTGCACTCACAACCAATCTTTTTGTATATGTGCTTCTCAGTGCACTCCAACATAACTTAATGTTACCTTGAATGAACATGTGTGTTCTCTCTTGCTTGTTCTATAACAAGGAACCTGTTTTTGAAGTTTGTTCATCAGTTATATATTTTTTATTTTTATGGAATTAAAACTTTGGGAAACCAGCATAAATTTTTTATGACACTTGGTATGTGATTTCTTCCTAATATAGGTTTCTGTAATACAGTCTCTTTGTATTATATTTAATGTTCGTGAACAACAATAATTTATATTACATGGCTGGAAGCAGACTGTTCTGAAGTCCTGTTCCTATGTGTGAATAAGCATAGAGATGACACTATATGGGAGTGTGCTGCAGTAAACTACCAGAAATGAGTTGTGCAAAGCCTAATGTCCTAGTCTATGGGTCTCCAACTTTTTATGGCAGTGGGCCTCACGTGGAAAAGTAATGAGTGCTGTACTTAACCGCCTTAATTTGTGTATTTTTATGGTATACACAATATTTATAAATGTGGCCACAGGCCACATAATACAACCTGGTGGGCTGCAGGTTGGAGACCTGTTTCCTACCCGATAGTGTGTGTTCCACATTGAAGTGGACACTGCAGTCAAACTAATATGATTGTTGCTGAAAGGCATCTGGCCTCCATATTTTATTCTTATGTATTTAAAAAGAGTGACTAATGTGTTAGAAAAGGCGGTATTTTTTTGGAGATTTCATAGCCCATTGGTCATGAAACATTTGTAAGTCCATGGAACTACAGATTTTATGAATGTTGTGATGGTGAATTTTTTTCATCATAACTGCTGCTATACTACATTTGCCCATGTAGTAGGTATGGATTTATTGTGTCTATCATCATAATCATCTGTAGATGTTTCTGCCAGCTTCACTTGGGTGATACAAGTAACAGGAATTTTGATTTCATGATTTGCCACAAAGTGTCATAACAACTAGCAGGTACTCTCACAGCAGTGGGCTCATTGATATATTTTTGTCATAAAACTCTGCATGTTGATTATGGTTGTTTATCAGCCATATTAATGAGGAGTAATTTATTTTAGTCCTGCTAATAACACTCACATGGCTTTGAGGAAGCATGTATTGTAGATTTCATACAGTTCCATCCAAAACCAATACTAAATTCCGTTCAAATCCATTTAGTTTTGGACAGATAATGTAAAGCTAGACAGACATGGTCATTTCAAGTACTTGTGCACCTAATGCACAGAAAGTAAGCAAAACATGTAGGAATACTTCAGATTTTATTTATCCAAGCTACTGTAGTAGTTTAAAGTTTTTTTTTTTTTTTTGTTTTTTACACTTCATCTGTACCAGTGCCCACCTTCTTAATTAGTGAGTTCCAAATGATCTTTACTTTGGGGCATAGTTGCCAGAGCATGAAGCTGACCACCCATCTCCTGCAAGTGCCAAGTTTCAGAACGCTTAGGCTATATCCATTCTGTACATGGGTTCATGGCCTGGCGCCTAACTAAGCACACCAACCTTTGTTTCTGGGACAATTCCCTCATCTGACCAAAAACTTAGTTCTGTGAGGCCTTTCAATGCTATGGTATATTTGACTCACAAGTCAGTGACCAATCACAAGGTAGAAGTTTTCACCTTCCAATTTTAGTCATGCATGCTTTCAAGTAACAGAGAAGGGTGTTGATTTTCATAGTGACAGTGAATTTTACTATACCAGTTGGAATTTGTGTATAGATGAAGTTATGTTAACAGTCTCCTTCATGAATATTAAAACCTATACTTTTCTCTTATAAAAAGATAAACTTTGAATATTCCATACGGGCCTTACCTAGGTGTTTCAAGGGATGAAATGTTATGTAATACATGGGTAAATGCGGTCTTTATGTACACCTTATGTGTGCATGTCAATAAGGGGAAGTGTAATTTTAAAGCTGAAGGTTTTAAACAGTTAACAGTTGTAATTATATGTGTCCATCTTTTGTAAATAGATGTAGAATAATGATTTATCAATTTGTTGGTGCAGTTGGGACACCAATTTCTGTCTTGTAAAAAAAATTCTGTTATTTTCACACATGTAGTAAAATGCCTCATAGTTAAGATGTTTGTTATAGTTGCAGTAAATATTTGTAAACTCTTTGTTTCTCTTATGTTTATCACTTTGCATATTCCAACACAGATTTTGTTTGTCATGTCTCTTTAGCAGACATGAAATAGGTATTTGTATAACTTTCATTCTGATTGCCATACCTTTGTATTATTAACAGTGATCATAACCTTCCATCAAGTACAGTACATTTTCTAAGTTATCATTCATTTTGTTGTACCTGACACATTTCAAACCAATTGGTTTATTTTCAGGGATTCCATATTTTAAGCATTTATTGAGAATTTCCAGCATGTGGATGGTGTATGAAATTGACATAATTAAAGTGAACATATTTAAACTTAAACCTAATGTTTTTTATTATGAATAGTTCCTCATTATAATATGTACACTAGATTTCAGGTTAAATTTGTTAATTTTCTTTTTTACATACATATTTTGACTATTTTAATTCTCATATATATATATATATACACACACACAAGATGTAAATGTGAATTTTTAATTTTTAATAATTTGAATTGTTGTATACAAACACATGCTTTAAATTCTCAGTATTCATCTAAATGTGGTGCGTATGGGGAAGAGGAGAGGCGTAGATGGGAGGATGATATTAAGATGGATCTTCAGGAAGTGGGACATGGGTGTATGGATTGGATCGAGCAGGCTCGGGATACGGACAGGTGGCGGGCGCTTGTGAATGCAGAATGAACCTTTGAGTTCCATAAATTGTGGGGAATTTCTTGACTAGCTGAAAACTAGTTAGCTTCTCAGGGACTCAGCTCCATGGAGTAAGTAAGTAATCATCTAAATGAAGAGCCCTTGAATGAAACTGGCTGGTTCTGAAAATGTCAGGTATATTAAAGTGAGCGTGAATGAAGGAAAAATAGTGTTGTGTTTGGTAGAATCGCTCTTCATAGAATCTCCTGCACAAGGAGCAGGAGATTCTATGAAGAGAGTGCTGAATAAAGAAGCATGAAACAGGGTGACTTTACTGTGCTTATGTGAAGACCTGTGACTATGAGAATGGAGCATTTGTTGAAATTGTGCTCGATTAGTGTAAGGTTAATGACCAAGCTAACATACACATGAAAAATATAGCCCATGCGTTCAACTGCATCCAGCAGTTTGCTACAAATTCAAGATATGTTGCTCCAGTTTAATGCTGGGTTATCTTTGAGCAGCACAGTAATTATCCATACAGGGTTTCCCTGTGCCCTAGCAACAGTGCTGCTGTGGGCTTTTCCTGAGCCTAACACAGGTGCATCTCTGCCTGCCACTTCACAAGTTCACAGGTCCACCATGTTAGTACTGATCACAGGAAATTAAAAAAATACAGCTTTGGAGTGTTCTCCATTGGCCAAGTTTTGTGAAAATAAGTCAAGCTAGCATTTTTTCATTATTCTAAGGGAAGAAAGCAGAGAAGAAATGGGAACATAAGATTCATAATGGTTTACTTGAGTTCCTTATCGTACTTTAAATAAAAAAAGTTCATAATCAGCATGATTGTGACAATTTAATTGCAAGCAAAACGGTGCTGTATGGGATTCGAGTGTAAACAAGATTCAGTTTCAATATCACATACTGTACTCTCGTTCAGAGGGTTCCAAGTTGTTATAATTATGTGCACAGATCAGAGCCTTTAGAACTGCTGAAGTATAAACTTCACGGCTGTGGTGAATATAAATATCTTATAAGGGTTTGTTCCCGTATTAAATTGTACTACTTGCTTTCTGGGAGTGATGTAGTAGTCAGCCTTGTAGATGCTACAAGCTTACAGATGGTTTTGTTCATGTCAGGTGCATGAGAGGACAGGAGGGTCATTAAGATCATAACTTGAGGCAGTGGCCATTCACACATAGTTTTTATAGTGCCTGATTTTCTCACTACATGGCAGGTTAAATCTACATGTTAGCATGATAGGATTAAGAAAATGGCCCCTAGCTTCATTAGAATGCAGTGTGTGCTCACTAATTTATGACGTATCTAAAGTCACCTTAGCAAATTTGTTTACCACTGACTTTAATAGAAGGGTTTTACTATTATATCACAGAATACATAAGCACGTAATGCTATGAAGGCTCGAAAATCATGAATGGAATTTCCTGAATAAGATGTGATATTAAGAGAGAATAAGACAAGTTTTGTTATTCTCTTTCATGTGATGTACAGTTTAAAGATGAAAGAAAAAATATTCTGGTGCTGGAATGTAAAAAATATGTACATACATATATTTTGGTCCCATCTGATCCATATGGACAACTAGCTGAAATGAAACAAGGAAAATGTAGGATAGAATGAGACAAATGGATAAAAGCAAGGATGTTTATTTAGAAAGGTATAGTAGTGCATTACATACTGCCATGTAACTTCCACACACAACTGCCATTTTCATAGGAATCAATTTTTTTTTTGTATATACAAAAGGTAAAGGTTTTCCTTCTCTTCAGCTCTTGTTGTTTTTATGTTGACTGAATGATGATGTTAGCAAATGTGACTTGCATTGAAAACACAGTACAGCGCAACTTCATGACTTCTTTACAATAGAAATTCAAAATGAAATTCATTTAATTTTCCAGTAGTTGCTTTAGTCTATTATACTACTTTCATAGCTATAAAAAAAGCAGACAATTTACAATACAGCAAATGAGTGTATACTTATAATACTTAACAGTGTCATTTCTTTACAGAAAAGAAACATTATACATAGAAATAAAATGCTGTTCTTGCTCCATTTTGAAGAAATGTTGCAAGTGATTGTTCCTCCTTATGTATAGAAGATTATTTCTGGAATCTGACCATCCTCAACTGATGTTCCATTGTTATTTCCTGATGCATAAGAAAACTGGAAAGTAACTTTTCCACCACTTGGACAATCTAATGTCACTTTGCGCAGACCTCTAGTTCCATAATGTGAATCAGGTCCCTGAAAAGTAATATACACAATTTCAGTACTAATGAGTTCTACTAGCTACACCTTAACAGACTGTGGCATGCCACCTCTCCAGCATATATTCAAAATCTGTCTTGCAATCACCACTGATGTGTATATTTTAGGAATCTGAATGATAACATAAATTTACAACAACCTTGGAATTTACCCAGAAAGTTAATGTGTGATCTGAAACTTTCTATTACAGTGGTTGGTCACTTTTCCAAAAACGGTGTAATCTGGCAATTGGAATAGGAAAACAACACAATGTTTCATACCAATTATGCCAATCTCTGTAACATAAAAATTTTACTTCAACCCATCATATGGTTACTGTGCTGTTCCAACGAAGACCGCAAACTTCTTTAAGTTTATCACACTACTAGTTATCTGTCCCACCTTAGATGTTCATATGCCTGCCATGTTGGTATCAAGTCACTGAGTCAGTATGAACATGCATAGGTTTTCAATGACATGCTGCTGATCACAGCAAGCATGGAAAGGCTACTGTCTAAAATGGATCTCCAACCCATGGCCACACTTGTAAATTGTGTATATAGTATAATTTATATATTACACATACACGCACACATATATACCATAAGGAGCTTAATGACCTGTACTCCTTATTTGGGTGATCAAATCAAAAGGAGTGAGATGGATGGGACATGTAGCACATATGGAGGAGAGGAGAGGGTTTTGATGGGGAAACCTGAGGGACAGATGCCACTTGGAAGACCCAGGTTTAGGTGGGAGGATAATATTAAGATGGACCTTCAGGAAGTGGGATGGGGTGAAATGGACTGGATTGATCTGTCTGAGGATAGGGACAGGTGGCGGGCACTTGTAAATGGGGTAATGAGCCTTTGAGTTTTGTAAGATGCAGGGAATTTCTTGACCAGCTGAGAAATGGTTAGCTTCTCAAGCAGGACTCCACAACATGATGTAGTATATACTATAAAAATTTCACAAAAATTAGGCAGTCTACCACTTCTTATTTTTCTGTGCATGACCAGCGAAACTGCCCACAAAAATGGGTGTGGCCCCTTGCCACAAAGAGAGTGGCAACCCATGGTCTAAAATATTAGTGTCTTAAAGTGAAACAAGAGACAAGATTTAATCTGATAAGATCAATCATATATCTGGAAAGAATATTATCCACTGTACAGAGGCTGTATTTGGCAAAAGCAGGTACAGGTGGGATTTAATTTTAAAAAAATGTTGTCAAGAGGACTAATTTTTATAAAAAATTTGAGTGCAAGACAGACCCAGTTTGAAGAAACATGTATTAGCATTAAATATCTGAATACACTACCCATGCCACGCTGTTCAAAATAAAAAAAAATCCACTTTGAAATTCTGTAACCTCTGTTTAAAGTCATGAAGTTTAGATATTAAACCATGCATGAAGGTGAACAAATACTGCACAGCATAACTGTTATGGTGCACTCCTCTACAATTACACTGCATATATAAATAACAGCCTAATAACATTTTTGGCAATACCAGTTATGGATCATGGATAATATCAACTACCAACAGCCTGTGTGTCATTAATGGAAATCTGGTACTCCCAGACAGTTTCTGTTTCCTATATAAGCAACCAACAGCAATTGGGTGTGACAGGAATTATGCATGTCTGCAGACCTTATGTGCGCAGAAACACAGCCACATCTTCATGTATGGCGGGTGTTAAAATTGTATGACGTAAAAAGAAAACTAATGGCTTCTCTAGATATTTTGTAATGAGCTGTACACCCATCATGTTATATGTGCACAGGGCAGCAATGGAATGATTTTAATGGGCACTAATGGAAGAGTGAATAATGGAATTTTCTTCTACCCTTTTTTTGGGGAAGGGGGGGGGGAGGTGGGAATGGATGAACAAGATGTTCAAAAGTAGAGATGAGCATTATGTAACATGTTCCAATAGAGTAAGCACTTGTTTCTCTTGCTTGAAGGCTTGACAGGCTTAGCCTCTGAAATACATTATTTTCCTAGAAAACGGACAAAATCTAAGTGACATACCCTCATGACAATACTAGAGGAACCAGGATAGTCCAGTAGGTGTGATTAGGCTATGGGCTGGACGATCTAGGGTTTGATTCCCGGCATGGGCAGGAGATTTTTCTCTTCTTTAAATTCCTACACAAGCTTTAGGGTCCACCCAGTCCCCTAATAAATGGGTGCCTTGCTCTAGGAGTGAGCAGCTAGGATGTGGAATTGACCACTCACCCCCCATCTAGCACTGAACAAACCATCTTCAGAAGCACAGAAAATGTCATGACTTAATACTTATATAGGAAGTGCAGTTTTGTAACTGGAATATATGATGTACAGTCAATATACACTGGGAATTGCTGCCCTGTCTCATAAACAAATTCCTTAGATATTGCTGTGGCTATGATGGTGAAAAAGATTATAAAAGTCAGGAAATTAACCACAGTTATTAATAATAGCAACACTCCATTCAGTTGTAGAGTAACACACCTCATGACAAACAGTTTCTACAGATATATAAATCTGAGCATACTACTTGCTTTTTGTGTCACACAAAGACTATTTTTTACAGCCAAAGAAAAGGTAATAAAAATAAAATAAAAAGCTCTAACCTTGAGTGTAGCAGATGCTGTGTAACTTGTATTTGGATGGATTTCAACAGGCTCCTTAAACATCACCCGGAAGGTATAGTTTGAGCCATCACAACTGAAACTTGTGTCATTTGATCCACAGACCTTGCCAGAAGCAGTGTGGATTACTTGTAAGTTGACTTGATACTCTGTTGGACCATGTATTGAACCATACAGGCCAAAGCCTACTACAAAAATGCGTCGATCCACAATGAATCTGGTAAAAATAAATTTCACGAATTCATTTCAATAATAACATTACTGATATAGTGAGGAACATAAATACAATCATGTTTAAAGTAACTGCAGATCTGTGGACTCCCAAATAATACTTTATCTCAATGTGAAAACCACACTCTTGATCAACCAAGTGACTATTAGCTTCTCAGGACTGTGCAACATGCAGTCAATGTAATAATTGCATATTAAAGTCATCCTTGAACAACTCACAGTTATTCAGTTGCTTAATTTTTGAATGATCTGCATTCACATATGTGAACACACACAAAACAACACCCCTTGAAATTCATTTTATGTAAGTAGACAACAAGGAGATCTATTGCATTTTTAAGACTTGCTGTGTAAACTGTTTTATTTTTCACAAAATGCCATTTCATAGTTGTATCTTTTTACTGTATAAATAATACAATTTTCAAAACTCATGTGCTAAAATTTAAATGCCAACTCTGCCATTTAAATAATGAATTACATACTACTCTTAGATCAGTGGTGCATGTCCAGTGACCGATTAACACTTGTAGCCTTATAACCCTTTCTGAAGTGACCCATGGAGCCTTTGGTTCCCTAAGATTCTAACGAACATCAGCCCAATAAAAATTCCACTGGTAATAGACATAAATTAATGAGATTACTTAATAAAGAAGCTAAACATTTCATCATAATCTAATACAAATATAATAAATACAATTTAATATTTTGATATATTAACCTTTAGACGCCTAACATCAACTATAGTTGACATACCGCACCAGTAACCTTCAAAGTTGCATTTTATATATTTATTCAACAAATAAAGGTACCGAATATTTTAAACGTGGTGTATACTCTCCGTATTTTTCTCTTCAAAATGCAGTTTGTTTCATAAATCTAACGTATTTGGTTCCTGTATTATTCACATTTTATATACAGGATGTGCTAAAATTAAAAAATAATTCTGGCGCCAAAAGGTTAATATTATGTATTAGCAACTCTTTGCAGGACTCTGCCATATCACTCATGTCTGTGTAACCTGCAGTTAAAAACAGCATGTGCACCACTGCAGTAGACTTAATCTTGTGCCAGTTTAACAACTCTGTTTCCTCTGAGATCTACTTTAATGTCATTGTGCCATCCATTTAGGCCTTTCAAGTGCTGTCTCCATTTGAGGACTTTCCCCATTAAAATTTGATTGCACATAGGTACATGTCCCACCCGTCTTGTTCTCCTTGATTTATTCACCCTAAGGCTGTCAACCCAACTGAACTGAGTCATGTACACATTCTGATACCATTTTTTAAGCACTTGTCTGATTACAAAAGAATATATGCTTTTTTTTAAGCAATACAGTATAATAAGCTGGGGACTGTGGCCTCCTTCTTTGCCAGATCTGAACCCATGTGATTTTTATTTGTGGGGAATATTAAATGATAATGTGTATAGCAGTAATTCTCACACTGAAAGACAATCTGAAAGAAGGCATTCAGAATATAGTGTTTTAAATTACACCAGCACAACACAGACATGCAGTGAACATGTTTATTGGGTGGGATGCTGTCTGTAAGATGAACAAAATCACTTCCAGCATTGTATTCAAATGTGGTGAGTTAATACTAAATGTTAAGTGCAATACATTTAACTAATACTTGTGGACCTGCAAACATGGCAAATTCAAGTAGCATTTGTCATTGCACGGCCTTCCATCACACAAATTAAAGTGTAAAGTAATGTGTGATGTCAAGTAAATTAGTCCCTGTACTTCAGTCTTGATGTTAATACAGAGGATGTAGAAAGATGATAGATTGTGAAATCAGTGCTAATACTGCCAATTTATTTTGCTCTTAATTTCATCCAGACCAGCATTATGTTTTGTTACTGCTCCTAGATGCTTGAACTCTGCGCATTTAAACAAGATTTGGCAGTTATCCTTAAATTATGATTTTATCCATCCTGCTCATGAAGCACAGACATGTACTTAATTTTTGCCGCATTTCCTTCTAGTTAAATGTCCTTCCTAACTTTTCAGTGAACAAGTAATTAAACATTCTCCAATCTCAACCACTAAAGAAGTCATATTTACCTTTGAAGAACAGGCTCTCTATATTCTAACAACAACTGTATTTGATGTAAAATGCAAGACTGTCACAGCAGTAACAAGAAGCGGAAAGCAGTGCATAAATTTAATTAATACTAACATACCGAATACGATCGCTGGTGCCACTGTATCCCCATCGACTTTCAATCTGCTGGAATCTGTTCACAGTCTGCTCCTTGCCTGTCATGCAACAACGAGGAACCTCAAGAAAGCCAACTGCTGGTTTAGGATTCACTGTGAAGTACAGGAACAGTGAGACAACCTCTCTGTCACTCAGAAGACCTGACTGCGCAGCACCGACTGCAAACTCTTCCACTGACATAAGTGGAAACCGCACCAATGACAATGCCCTTCCCAGAACTGAACGCTTATTCTCAGGAGTTGCTGGCAACTGCTGTCTACTGCATTCTGCTTCTGACCATCTGCACATAAACATGAGTTTGGTGCATAGAATAATGCTTAAAATATATATACATTTGGATTTTTTAAATCATATATTCCTCTTTTGTGTGATGACTGTTGTGGCAGACTGGATGTCAACATACTGGTGACAATGAAGTGAAGCGACAACAGTACAAATTCTTTTAATCACAGGTTGAAAAATTGTTGAAAATCTGGTAGTCAGACACATATTTTGGTTACCAGATAAAGATGGATCAATATTTCCTGATACCATGCTGCGACTCTCACTCCATCAGCAGGCAAAATACATTTATTCTTCTTCTCCTGTCTTTTTCTAAACACAAACAGGTGTGTCATAGGATAACAGTGAAACTGAATTTAAAAAAGAACTAATTGCTATAACTTACTAATTATGCTGATCTTAACTTCTTTTGATGCTGTTTACCACTTTCTCTGAACCAAAAATAAATGAGTATAATTTCTAGAATCCGAACACTGAACACCTGAATGCTCAGTGGCAAATTAGTCACCAGTGGTTACCTGGTGGCTGTACTTTTCAATCCTTGAATTTGATTCTTTACCATTACACCTTTTGTTCCTGAAATTCTACAATTATATACTTTATCGCTGCATAGTTTAGGTTGCATATCATGATGAACTGGTAAAAATGTGGAAGGAAGCAGACATGAAACATCTAATTACAGTATGTTACTATTCTCATAACATCTGAAGAAAATCACGCAAATAACTCAAAATCACTGGCCTCTGGGCTGAGAGATTTAAACTACTGACTTCTAGATACAAAGCAGAAAGAACTGTGTCAAAAACCTGTATCATGGAAGAGCAGGAAATTTGCATTTTCCAAATGCAGGAACTGGTTTGATTTGTGGACCAACTGAGGCCAACATGTCATTGAAGATCTTTTGTAGGGTTACTGTACTGATCTTGAAGGAAAGTGCCCAACATACAAAATAAATTAGGGTCTCTTCTGAAGACTACTATTTTCTGAGATGTAATACCATGCAGTATGATACACACCTATGAGACGGCATGGCATCATACCTCACAAGATTATAATTTTCAGTCACCAACATAAGAATCTCAAAGATCAAACAGTTCCTTCTGCTATAACAAATACATATGTGTCAGCAAACAGTGAAAACTCTTGCAACATACTTTTAGTGTAGCTCACTAGAAAAGAGAGTGATAAGCTACACCACAACATCCTACATAGCCATGAATTTCACCTGTCTACCTAGTAATGTTATTTTTTGCAGTTTACTAGACTTTCATTGTATTTTATTTCATTCGTACCTGACTACAGCCTGGAAAAGTTTGGCCTCACGTATCCTCAAAGTGTCTCTCTCCAACACGGCATTCAATGTGTCCAGATCAATATCTGTAAACCCATCTGCTGCAAGAGCCTCTGTGGTATTTTTATCAATCATTTCAAGGCATAGAGCAGCAAGCTGTGGCTCATCAAATAGCCTTGCTTGGGTGAGCAGCATGAATGCATTATCACTACCCAGGTTACTCTTGAGAAAATCAACACAGTGCTTCTCAAGAGCAGGAACTGCATATTTTTTTGCCGTATACAAAGTTGTCATCACAGTTTCTGGTCCAATTTGAACTTCATCTGAATATAAAAACCTGAAGAGTACATTTGATCAGGATTAGAACAGTTTGGTATAATTATCAATGCATAATTATATAGAAAAACAGAGGTCCTAATTAACCCTTCTGCATTTAGACACAAACTGTATGAGCTATGATACAAGTTAATGTAACAAGACAGGCAATTTATAAATAATGTGACAGTATAGGATGTTCACACAACCACTGCTGCAACAGTAATTCAACAATATGTTGCATGTATTGTTGAGCAGCATGTCACTGTCAACAATATGAAAATAACGAATGTTGCAAAAAGTACTTTTATGGTGAATTTTATATTGCTGGTATTTTTGCCCAATTTTAATCAAGTTTGGAGTTTTTCAACAGATATTTGCAGAAGGCCCCAGTATATAATTACACAGAAATCTGTCCAATGGGTGCCGCACTGATACATTCAGACAGAAGCACAGAAAGATGGGCAGACAGGACAAGGCTAATGGAAGATTTTTGCACTTATGCATAGGCAGCTAAAAAGCGATCAAGCTTAAGGTATACAAACAATCATACAGAAATCCTCATGCACAGTTAAACTACTGTAGGTAGGAAATTAGCAACATCTTTTAGCCTCCCATAGCAAAGTTTTGGAAGTTGCTAGGGCTAGGGCATATCTCAAGCCTACTTTCACTTATGGAATGACTAATATTGTATCCGTTAATGCCACTTGATTTATATCACAGTTTAATTACCTGAGTAAAGCAAGAAATGCTGCTGGTTCAACATCTGGTAGTTCAATTTCATCAGCTCTGGTTGCTAATGTGCCATTAAACATAGCATCAAATACAGCACTACCAACTGACAACACAAATTTGTGAGCTGGAATACGTTGCTGCTGAATGTCACGACCTACTATAAAGTGAACATCGCACAATATCTCATTGTTGAACATGAATGCAAAGCGTTCCTTGACAGTTGTTTTGGTTGCCTGCCAATTGTACACAGGATGGCTATTTGAGAGGTGGCTTTGCGTTGAAGTAGAAGATTGGCTGGATAAAGCCGAGCTGGACCCTGCAGAACTGTTGCTACTTTGCCGTCTACTGGAGTGAGGGTAACTGGCATTTCCTAATATTTCTTCCCTTTCCAATCCTAAAGAGTGTTGATGGCTCTGATGATTGTTTTGAGCATTAGAAGGCAACATATTCTGAGGTACTGTGTCATTTGATAGAAACTGTCCGGCATTTTGAATCTGAGTATTTTCCTCCATTCTGATATTATTTAACCTTGAGACAGTAGAATTGTAAATGTCACTGGCAGAACTGCCAGTAGCCATCCTAAAACAACACACATACAATTACATGGAAAATATCATAACTGTATAGGTGTCAGGATAGTTTCACAAAAGACTCATTACAAAACCTGATGAGGCAGAATGGCATAATCAGTAAAATGAATAGGCTATGGGCTGGACGATCTAGGGTTCAATTCCCAGCAGAAGCAAGAGATTTTCCCTTCTCTAGAATGTTCAGACGTGATTTGAGGACCCAATGGGCAATGGAGCTCTTTCCTAGGGGTAAAGCAGCTGAAGCGTGAAGTGTAACCACTTACTTCCATATAATGCCAAGGTTAGAAATAAGTGGAGCTATACCTCTACTCTTCCAATATGCCTTCATGGCATGGACAGTGTTGACTTTACCTTTTTCATATAGAACTTGTAACTATAACCCTATTCACTCACATAATTTAATTTCTAGACACTTCTCTACTTTTTAAATCAAGAATATTGAGATGAGCTAACCATACAGTATATAAAGGGAAAATCAATGCACACAAAATTATCACTGAAAAACATATGAAAAGGGGTGGCTTGGGAGATAATGACATGGAGGGCAGTATTAGCCCATCTTCCTTGGTGGAATTTTCTTGTATATTTGTAAAACTTCTGAATGTTAATTTTCTTCAAACAATCTCATAAGTTGACTATGTTAACATGTGTTTACTTTCAAAGAGCTGCTTCTCTTTATTTCATGCGGAATGCAGTTCACTTAATGATTTATTATAACTTCTTTGTTGTATATAAAAAAATGAAACCCCCGAGTACTGATTACTTCACATATGTAAAAGCCAATGTTCACAATTAATCTTAAGGAATCATAATTTTTCGACTTATTACGCATCTACTTAAAAAACTGCTATTTTAAGTTACACACTTAAGAGTGTGACACGAAATATGTTTGAACTTTCACATGCATATACTGCTTGTGTAACAGTAGTATATTTATGCGTGCGGTCCACGGTTCGTGTTTAGGCTGACCAGATCAGGGAAACGGATCTGGAGGTAATTACTATGGTTTCGGAACACTACTGTTCATAAAAATTCACAACAGGCACTTCTGAGTATGACTCAAGATAACAAAAACTAAGGTACGGGTCCCTCAAGATAAACTGAAATTTGAAGTTGATCAAGTTGCCTTTGCTATTTTTTTCTTAACCTACATGAAAATATAATTATCTTCACATAACCAAACTTTATTGCAATTCTTCGAATTCCTTTTTCAATATCATACAGTAGCTACTGGCTACAGCCATTCTGAGAAGGGTCGTATAATGTCATATAATTAAGCTTTCAGTTTATGTATGTCTTGTCCTTTACCTCATTAACCACACAAAAAACACTGACGTGAGAAATTAGGAAGACAAAACTGGGACCCTACACCACTGAAATATACGATTTTTACATGAACGTCTCTAAAGAATACGAGGTTATCCTCAACATTCGCATGTCAGAAACATCCACAATCGGTAACAGCTGACAATGCTTGTATAAACGTGAAGCTATCAAGGAAATGCACACCACTCAGACTACTGGAATAACAGCAACATATATTTGGAAGGTGTCACGCATGAGTCAATTCCCGACGTGTTAAAATATGACACATTAACACATTTATAAATAGTAATAGTGTATTTAATAGAACTTTCCACATACAAGTGTTTAAAAATGGAGAGTTTCAGGGAGAAAATGAATGTTTGAAGTAGAAAATATTATCAACTCGATCACCACGTTTTACGTTGTTCAGTTGGTATGCTACGCTGACTTTTCGGTTGGCAGGTGCAAGACAATAATGGCGCGGTATTAGTTCGGTCGTTTTACGTGTCCGTGGAAAAACTGTCCGTTATTTGCTCAAAATGTGTTTGAGGTTGATTCCTGTTAATGTCCAGTGCACGTTATTTGTTTTCGTTCATTGCATACAATCTTTTTTTGATGTATTAGTACTGTGTACATGTTTGTGGGTTCGACGTGTGTAGTCACTGCCATGATATCAAGTCAATTCTGAGGAAGGTGATATGATTCTGACGGTAATGGCATAGAGATCGACAGGGAACGGGGCAGTCGGGTTTAAATTCTCCAGTCTCCTAGTGGTCAGTTTTACAAGAAATATGGCATAATCGCACTCCCCTCTCCCTAGTGTCGAGGTTATGTACGGTTGAAGCCATTCTCTAACCACCCAATATGCTTTCATGGCATGGTCAGGGAGAACTTTATCTTTAATGGCTCAATTATAACCAAAACCACTCGCAGAATCCTTACAGGAATGCCCTGCGTACAACAAATATTTTATACCTAATAGTAAAGGCAAGCTTACGTGTTCTGTCATAGGACTTCGAAATTTAATTTGTGAACAAATGAATTGCCCTCCTATTCAGCCGACATAAAAACACGCCTTGAAAAGACTATCTTTCTGTTACTTCCAGGCGTTAAAATCTTTAAGGAGTGAGAAATGTCTATTTACTTTAAATCATCCTGCTGTGCCATTTTATCGTCAGTAGCTATGACATATCATGGTTGTACAAGACATCCTGTAAGCATCAGCGTCTCGAATTTTGTACTGTAAAATTTTAAAGAATTTGCGGTACCGGTAAGTGAATTTTTTGTGCATAGTAGTATTTATCAATATAAAAGAAACAAACACACGATAGGCTTTTAGCTCTTAATTTCCTTTGCGGTTTTATGAATAAAGGTTTTAAACTTAGCAAACATCGGCCGAGAGAGGGGTCCTACCTACGGGCTGCCCCGTAATAAGCCAGGCAGGCACTGAGAGAAGGCAGAGGTGTACCACCACCCATATTCAACGTCGATGCTAGGGGTCAGGTGGTGAACTCCACTCTCCGGCCGCTTTACCCACGGGAAAGGTACCCCGGTACCCGTTGAACAGAATATTCCATTCACTTAGTCATTCTTCCAGCCTTCGGCGTCATTTAGTCATTCGTCCAATCCTCGACGTAGTTGCTTGAAAAGAAATATTCTTTTGATGTATTTGAATTTATTAGAGTTGTAAACAAAACAATTTCGTGTAGCAGGAAAATATCTGATCTATAATCGGATGACACTCGGTTCAGATGCTGGACGAAGATGAAAGGTATCGTGGCCTTTTTAGTACAGAAGATTGGCAGTAGGCCTATCGTTTCTTATTATGGAGCTGCCCCCCTGTTGGTAATATCTGCAGTTGATAGCGTTGTAAGAAAACACTTCTTGTAATTCGTACAGATTACGGTACGTTTAACAGACTTGAAGTCTGCTGTCCTAGGATCTGAACCTTGTAAAGAATGTGGTAGAAATTTAAAATAAAACAGTACACAATTGACAGACCCCTGGCACAGTTGAAAATTTCAACCTCAAGAGGCAGTCAAACATAAATTAAAAATGTCTGATCATTACTGTTTTCGTAAATTTTAGCATTCAAGTATTTCAGCGACATTTATGAGGAAGCCTAAAGTTACAGCATATCTGCGTACTGGCCTTCCTGTTGGTAGGCTTGTTACAGTGGTTCATATGCTTACCTTTCCTAAGCGGGACGCGTTCTAATTTGTTAAATAGCATTTAGTGTAAAACGTGATATGAGGAACGTTTCTAGGTATGGACCTATTTCACGAAGATCTGTCACTGCACATTTAAGGATTTCACGTGTTTGTCGCACGTCAGAATTGGCCACGTATGTCGTTTTTGGTATTACTGATGTTAGAAAGTTAATAAAAAGGTTAAAGATGAGGTGTATTACAGTGACAGGTTTTTCATTCCTACTTCGTAAACTTCGCTCTTTTATAACTTGTTTACTAACAGGCTGAGAAGCCCTGGGTTAGAGTACCTACAGTGGGACCGGTAATTCTGATTCAGAATCGTGTATTCTCCGAATAGCCTGCGAAGACTAACATCTGCGGTGGCAGTTCTCTGAGTAGATCACTTTTAGAATTGTCTGAACTCGCTATTCTAATTCATGTCTCGATGAAAGCTTTCTGGTTTTTCAACTAATATTGGCCCAATAAATAAATAATAACAATTGAAATTAAATAATTATATGAAATGAAATTAATGTATGACGGTTAACTATTCTGAAATATTATGCTGTGTATATTAGCATGTAGAGGAATATGCTGCCTCCAACTCCATGGTAAAATAAACTACTTTTCCCTAAATATGCAAGCATTTCTTCCGCAACGCTGATGTCTCTCTGTCAGTGTTTGTGACACCACATCCCAGAAGAGGGCAATAATTATCCTAAAAGCCTTAAGAATCTCATATCCAAAATACATTGTATATATAAGCGAACCAAAAAGCAGACTAACAGAATGAATGAAAATATGTAAGGAAATGTCGAAGGAACTTTAAATAAATAAACAACACCTGTTCAGTGAAACACTACAGAATTTTATTTAATACATTTAATTGCCCTCACATGTATGCAACATGTTTCGGCCTGTACTTGAATATTGGGGTAGCACACATGTGAGGGAAATTTAATCGATTCAATAAACTTGTTTTGTGATAGACTGAACAAATGTTATTTCTTTAATAGAAAACACAACAGGATAGCTTCCATAAAGGTTTCAAATAAATTCACGGACTCTATGTACACAAACGGAGCAGCTCAAAATTAAAGCCTTGTGGAATGATCCACGCCTTTATTTTCAGAGTCAAACATTTCAGTGTTCTTGACTGCTTAATCCTGAAAAAGAATTTTAAGCTCATGGTTCCGTGCATCTTAATTCAATGTTAATAAAAATCCAACCAGATGCAACAGTATGCAGATGTTTATTTACTGCAAAGTCACTCTACATGTTTCGGGTGTCACAGCACCCATAATCAGGAGTACTAAAAACTGTAACCGCAGCCTCCGGTACAGGTCATACTTAATCCTTGTATTTTACAGTATGACCTGTCCCGAAGGCTACAGTTACAGTTTTTAGTACTCCTGATGATGGGCGCTGTGACAACCGAAACATGTAGAGTGACTTTGCAGTAAATAAATATCTGCATACTGTTGCATCTGGTTGGATTTTTATTAACCCTGAAAAAGAAGTCCCTGCGATATTTCGAAACACTGATAAGTATTTAGCAGTCGGTGCGGCGTTACATTGCCGAACACTTGGATATTCGGCAACACCACTGTGATAATCTGAAATCTTTCAACGTAGCAGCTACTCGTATTTTGGTATTCGTTTGTTCCAAACAAAAATTAGACGTACTTTACACTGAGATCGGTTACTCGCTTCTATTCAGGCAGGAAAATTTCAAACCTGTAAAATACGGAAGGGGGCGGGGAGTGAAATATTTACAGAATGTTAATATTAACCACAAGGAACTAGACTGGTTCAGTGTTCTTGTCTCCTCCGATAAACCTACGTATGAACCAAAGAAATTGCAGTCGCTTTTCTATATTTTGTCGGTCGCGTTGTTATGGTAATTGTCTAGACACCGTTAAAGACTGAGTGCATGCTCGGCTTATAATAATAATAATAATAATATTTATTAACTGCAATTGGGTTGTCACCCGGTGGCAGTACACATTTACACACAAGAACAACATAGAACAACACAATTAACCAATGACAACACACACACAAAAAAAGAATAACGTCCGAACAACACAAATACAGACTAATGTGGAAGATGGAAGAGTGGAAGAGTGCGGTCCGTGCCCCTTCTTTTCGAGTTATACCCTGGCATTTGCCTTACA